>OHBP01000755.1_pt1 | contig 15043 bp, 10 predicted proteins | sample 1577471 | NCBI WGS metagenome assembly OHBP01 (sample SAMEA3879503, study PRJEB24766) | human gut metagenome | biome: human-associated habitat; feature: feces | place: USA | collected 1985/1987
ACGTAGGCCTTGAGGTAGGCCAGGGGATCGAGCAGGTCGCCCGTCTGCGTGCGGTGGAGCTCCAAGTGGAGATGCGGGCCCTGGGAGGAACCCGTATTGCCGCTGAACCCGATAAACTGTCCTTTGTGGACCGGCATCATCGTTGCTGGGAAGGTGATGTCGGTGGCATAGACCTTGTGGGCGTACTGGTAGCGCTTCACGGCGGCCTCGATCTGCGGGGCGAAGTCGTCGAGATGGACATAGACCGAGGTGTTGCCGTCGGGATGGCGCACATAGACGGCCTTGCCAAACCCATGCGTGCCCACGGAGACCTTGCTGATGAAACCGTCGGCCATGGCGTAGAGCGGCTTGCCCGTCATGCGGTCGGTCTTGACGTCGATGCCAGCATGGAAATGGTTCGGTCGCGGCTCGCCGAAGTTGCCCGCCAGCTCGATGGGGTAGTGGACGGGCGAGACATAGGCGATCGCGGCCAGCAAAAGACTTGCGAGCATCGGCTTACGAGATGGCCTTGAAGGACATGTCCAGTCCCTTGACGCTATGGGTGAGCGCGCCTACGGAGATGAAATCGACGCCCTGCTCGGCATAGTCGCGGATGGTGTCGAAGGTGATGCCGCCCGAGGACTCCACCTCGTAGCGATGGTCGATGAGCTCCACGGCCTTGCGCGTGTCGGCGGGCGTGAAGTTGTCGAGCATGATGCGGTTGACGCCGCCGTGGTCGAGCACCTGCTGGAGCTCGTCGAAGTTGCGCACCTCGATCTCGATCTTCAGGTCGAGGCCCTTCTCCCGGAGGTAGGCGTGGCAACGATCGATGGCCTGGACGATGCCGCCGGCAAAATCGATGTGGTTGTCCTTCAGCAGAATCATGTCGAAGAGGCCGATGCGATGGTTCATGCCGCCGCCTATCTTGACGGCCTGCTTCTCCAGGATGCGGAGGCCCGGCGTCGTCTTGCGCGTGTCGAGGACGTGGGCTCCCGTGCCCTCCAGGCGCTCCACGTAGCGGCGCGTCATCGTGGCGATGCCGCTCATGCGCTGCATGATGTTGAGCATCAGGCGCTCCGTCTGCAGCAGCGAGCGCACCTTGCCCGTGACGATGAAGGCTACGTCGCCCGGCTTGACATGGGCGCCGTCATGGATGAAGACCTCCATCTGGAGCGTCGGGTCGAAGCGGTCGAACACCTTGCGGGCAATCTCTACGCCCGCGAGCACGCCCTCCTCCTTGACGAGGAGCTGGCTCTTGCCCATCGCCTCCTCGGGGATGCAGCAAAGGGTGGTGTGGTCGCCGTCGCCAATATCCTCGGCAAAGGCCAAATCGATCAATCTCTCTTCCAATTCTTCTACACTCAGCATATCTTATTTTTCTTTTAAAAATTCTTTGTTATAAATAAAAATATCTTCTTTCAACATTACTTCGTTGTGGTAAGCGTGGAGCGTGGACTTGGCTCCCTCCTCGCGGCAGACGATGCTGCCGTCCATCCACTCCACCATGGCCTCCTCCCCCGTCAGCGGGCGTGTCTCGACGACTTCGTCGCCCTTGATCGTGCAGAGGCCGAGGACGATCGTCTCCCGCGGGGTGACTATCCTGTGGGCTGCTATCTTTCTCATGGCGAACTCATCGATTTCATGGGCCGTCCGGCTTCCGACATGGGCCGCATCTTCGACGTGCTCTGTGGCTGCGGGGTCAACTGGCGCACGGGTGTGGGCGGCTGGGGCGTGCCGCGTTGCGGGGCCGTAGGCTCGGGGATTCCCAGTTCGGGCGCACCAGGTTGCTGGTCGGGAGGTCCGGGACGGTCGGGGGCCGAGGGAGATCCCACGTTGCGGATGGGCGTGGAGGGATTCATCGGGTTGGAACTGTCCTCCCAGGGCTGGCCCTTCTGCGGGTGGATGCGCATGAGCTTCACGTTCTCGGCAAAGAAGAGCGTCAGCGTCGTCGTGGGCGGCGGCGCGTTGCGGCCCAGGAGGAAGAAACCTCTCACGCGCTTGATGCCGATACTGTCGCGGTCCTCCACGCTCAGCGTCTGCCGCATGTCGCTCGCCACCTCCTGCACCTGTTGCACCGTACTGTCGTTAGCAAAGGTCACGATCAGTCCGACGGTCAGGTTGCGCATGCCTTCCTGGAGGAGGAAGAGCGCGTCGTAGCTCAGCACGAGGCGGTCGCCCCTGTGGTAGGCCGTATCGACCTTAAGTTCGAAAGTGTATTTGTTGTAGGGCGCAAAGGTACTGAGCATGAGCGTCTTGCGACCAGGCCATAGGTTGGTCGTGTCGCCCCGCGAGGCGATGGATCCATACTGGCTCAGTTCAGCGTCGGAAGCACCTAGGGAGCGGGCCTCCTGGCCCATGCGGTCGGCGAGGTGCTCGTAGATGGTCTGCATGCGCTCGGTGTGGCGCATGTAGTAGGCCATGGAGCGATCAAACTCCTGCTCACTGACGCCATGCTTTTTGAGCACGGCCAGTTGCCACGACCTGCGCTGCATGTCGCTTGCATTGCTGTTTTGTGCCATGGCCACGGCCAAGTGGTAGTCGTAGAGGATGTCCTCCATCTCCGAGGGACTGAGGTAGTCGGAGGGGACGGTGGGCTTGCACCCCACGACGGCCAGCAGCAAGGCCACGATCGGCAGCAGTAGTCTATGATCGATGAGTCTCCGCATCCAGTTCTTTGCGATAGAAAATCAAAAACAACGCCACGCCGACACTGATACAAGCGTCGGCGAAGTTGAACACGGGCGAGAAGAAGATAAACGGTTCTCCACCCCAGAACGGCATCCATGTGGGGAAGGTGCCATGGAAGAGCGGGAAGTAGAACATATCCACCACGCGTCCCATGAGCATGGGCGCATAGCCCTCGCCCCAAGCCACCAACTGGGCGGGCTCGCCATAGGGCACCGACTCCGTGAAGATCTGTCCGTAGAACAGGGAGTCGAAGATGTTGCCTGCGGCGCCGGCACAGATCATCGTCAGGATGAGGATGAAGCCCAGCGGGCGCCCTTGTCGTATCTTCTTGCCTATATACCAAATGATGAAACCGACGGCCACGATGCGGAAGAGGCTCAGCAGCAGTTTGCTGCCGATCTCCATGCCAAACGCCATGCCGCGGTTCTCGATGAAGTCGATTCGAAACCAGTCGAATACGACGATCTGCTCGCCCAGCCCCATGTGGAGCTTGACGGCCACTTTGATGCATTGGTCAATGGCAATGAGCAAAATGCCCATTGCCATAGCTATCCATGCGTTTCTTTTCACGCTTTAATGATCTTTGTAGTTCTGTTTCGACTGCACGCTGAGCGTGGCATGAGGCACGGCGCGGAGGCGCTCCTTGGGGATCAGCTCGCCTGTGATGCGGTCGATGCCGTACGTCTTGTTGTCAATACGCAGCAGGGCAGCCTGCAGTCCTTGGATAAACTTTTGCTGGCGCATGGCCATGTGGACCAGTTCCTCCTTGGTCTGTGAGCTGCTTCCCTCCTCCAGGGCCTTGTAGGTGGGCGAGGTGTCGTCCACGTCGTTGGTGTCCTGGTTGGTGAGCACCTTCATGGTCTCAGCATAGTCGGCCTTGGCCGTCTCGAGGCGGCCGAGGATAATGGCGCGGAACTCTTCCAGTTCCGCGTCACTATAACGTCTTTTGATCGTATCCATTTTATATTGTGAAGGCTCTTATGCCTTCGAGATTTCGATATGGGTCGTGAAGTCGCCGAGGTCGATCTCGTCCCCGTCCGTGGGCTTGACGACGATCTCGTTGGCGAGGACCTGCTGGCGCACCAGGTCGCCGAAGGTCTCCAGAGCCTCGTCGGTCTCCTTGTGCGGGTCGATGCTGACGACGATACGGTCCGTGATCTCCAGTCCGCTCTCCTTGCGGAGGTTCTGAATGCGGTTGATGAGCTCGCGGGCCATTCCCTCGCGGCGCAGGTCGTCGGTGAGCTCCACCTCCAGGGCCACGGTCAGGTTGCCCTCGTTGCTGACGAGCCAGCCCGGCATGTCCTCGGAGATGATCTCCACGTCGGTGGCATCCACGCTAATGGACTGCCCCTCGACCTCGAAGCCGATGCTGCCCTCGCGCTCCAGCTGGGCGATCTCGGCCTGGGAGAGGGTGTTCATCTTGGCGGCGACACCCTTCATCAACTTGCCAAACTTCTTGCCCATGACGCGGAAGTTGCACTTCACTTTCTTGACCAGAAGTCCCTCACCCTCAACGAAGTTGAGTTCCTTCACGTTGACCTCGCTCTTGATGAGTGCGGCCACGGCCTCGATATGGCGGCGCTGCTCCTCGTCGATGGCGGGCACCATGATCTGAGCCAGCGGTTGGCGCACCTTGATGTTGACCTTGCGGCGCAGGGCGAGCACCATCGAGGTGATTTTCTGTGCCATGTCCATACGGGCCTCGAGGTCGGCGTCGATGCGGGCCTCGTCGGCCTTCGGCCAGCGGTCGAGGTGGATGCTCTCCAGTTGGCCTCCGAGGTCGTGGTAGAGCTCGTCGCTCACAAACGGGGCAAACGGGGCGAGCAGGTGGGCCACGGTCATCAGGCAAGTGTAGAGCGTGTCATAAGCCGAACGCTTGTCGTCGCTCATATCCTTGCCCCAGAAGCGTTTGCGGTTGAGGCGCACATACCAGTTGGAGAGTTCGTCGTTGACAAACTGCTCGATGAGGCGTCCGGCGCGCGTGGGATCATAGCCGTCAAGTTCGCGGCTTACGCCCTTGACGAGCGTGTTGAGACGCGAGATGATCCAGCGGTCGATCTCGGGAGCGTCGGCGCGAAGCTGGGCGTCCTTGGGATCGTAGCCATCCACGTTGGCGTAGAGGGCGAAGAAGCTGTATGTGTTGTAGAGCGTTCCGAAGAAGCGGCGGCGGCACTCATCGACGCCATTCTCGTCAAACTTGAGGTTGTCCCAAGGTTCGGAGTTGGTCATCATATAGAAGCGGACGGCGTCGGCGCCATACTTTTCGATCATCTCAAAGGGTGGGACGACATTGCCCACGTGCTTTGACATCTTGTTGCCCTTGGCGTCGAGGACGAGGCCTGTGGAGATGACGTTGCGGAAGGCCACGCTGTCGAAGACCATCGTGCCGATGGCGTGGAGCGTGAAGAACCAGCCGCGGGTCTGATCGACGCCCTCGTTGATAAACTCGGCGGGGAAGAAAGCGGGCGGCACGGGTGTGCCCTCGTAGCAGGAGTGGATGAGCTGGTCGCGGTATTCGGCCTCGCTCTTGCCCGTGGCAGCGAGTTTCTCGGCATTGAGTTCGCCCTCGAAGGGGTAGTGGAGCTGGGCGTAGGGCATGGAGCCGCTGTCGAACCACACGTCGATGAGGTCGCTCTCGCGGTGCATGGGCTTGCCCGTGTCGCTGACGAGGACGATATCGTCCACATAGGGACGGTGGAGATCGATGCGGTCGTAGTTTTCCTGGGCGTTGTCGCCGACCACGAAGCCGCGGACCTTAAGCGGGTTCTCCTTCATCACGCCTGCCTTGACGGCCTTCTCTATCTCGTTGTAGAGTTCCTCGACGGAGCCGATGCACTTCTCGTTGCGGTCCTCGTCGCGCCAAATCGGGAGCGGTGTGCCCCAGAAGCGGGAGCGCGAGAGGTTCCAGTCGTTGAGGTTCTCGAGCCAGTTGCCGAAGCGGCCCGTACCCGTGGAGGCAGGCTGCCAGTTGATGGTCTTGTTGAGTTCCACCATCCGCTCCTTGTCGAAGGTGTCGCGGATGAACCAGCTGTCGAGTGGATAGTAGAGGATGGGCTTGTCCGTGCGCCAGCAATGGGGATAGTTGTGGGTGAACTTCTCAATCTTGTAGGCCGTGCCCTCCATCTTCATCTCCAGGCTGATCACGATATTGAGGTCCTCGGCTTTCTCCGAGGCCTCCTTGTCCCATTTGCCGCCTTCGTTGAAGCGCGGGTCGTAGGCGTTCTTCACGTAGTCGCCAGCATGGTGGCCGTAGGCGGCCTTATCGACGCAGCGATCGATGAAGTGGGCGTCGAGGTCCTCGATGGCGTAGTATTTGCCCAGGAGATCGACCATCGGGCGCGTCTCGCCCTGCTTGTTGACGAGGTAGAGGCCAGGGACGCCAGCGTCGCGGCAGACCTTGGCGTCGTCGGCACCAAAGGTGGAGGCGGTGTGGACGATGCCCGTACCGTCTTCGGTAGTGACGTAGTCGCCAGGGATGACGACAAAGGCGGCGGAGGTCATCTCTACAAAACGATCCTTGCCGTTCTCGCCCGTGAAGACTTGGTCGGGATGGGCGGCGGCGTAGGCCTTCACCTGCTCCGAAGCGTAGTCGTCGAGCTTCTCCGTCGGCTTCACCCAGGGCATGAGCTGGTCGTAGTGGATGCCTACGAGGTCAGCGCCCTTCATGCGGTCAATGATTCGGTAGGGCACGACTTTGTCGCCACGTTCGTAGGCGGGCATGTCGGCGCCCACGGCCACTTCGCCCTCGGGCTTCAGATAAGCTCCAAGGCGCGGCTCGGCCACGATGGCTGTGATCTTCTCGGCCGTATAGGGGTTGTAGGTCTCCACGGCGACATAGTCGATGCGTGGGCCCACACAGAGGGCTACGTTGGAGGGCAGCGTCCAGGGCGTGGTGGTCCAGGCCAGGAAGACGGCCTTGCCCCATTTCGTCCAGCTCTCCTTCGGGTCGCGGATGGTGAACTGGGCCGTCACCGAGGTGTCCTTGACGTCGCGGTAGCAGCCGGGGAGGTTGAGCTCGTGGCTCGACAGGCCTGTGCCAGCGGCGGGGGAGTAGGGCTGGATGGTGTAGCCCTTGTAAAGGCGGTTCTTATTGTAGAGTTGCTTCAGGAGCCACCACAGGGTCTCGATAAACTTGTTGTCGTAGGTCACATAAGGGTGCTCCAAATCGACGAAATAGCCCATCTCCTTAGTCAGCTTGCTCCATTCGGCCGTGAACTTCAGTACGTCGGCGCGGCAATGGCGGTTGTAATCTACGGTGGAAATATACTTGTCTGAGGCTTTGTTGTCAATATCCTTCTTTGTGATGCCCAGCTCCTTCTCTACGTTTAGCTCCACGGGCAGTCCGTGGGTATCCCAGCCGGCCTTGCGGCGTACCTGGAATCCGCACATGGTCTTGTAGCGGTTGAATGTGTCCTTGATGGAGCGGCCCAGGACGTGGTGGATGCCGGGATGGCCATTGGCCGAGGGAGGGCCTTCGAAGAAAATAAACTTCGGCTCGCCTTCACGCTCGTCGATACTTTTGTGGAAAATATCGTCCTTCTCCCACGCTTCGAGCACCCGTCTGTTGGTGCCTACAAGGTCTAAACCTTTGTACTCCGGAAATCTCTTTGCCATAAGCCTGTTTTGCTTTTCTTACTTTTTTGTGATATTTAAGGCGCAAATTTACATATTTTCCCCCAAACTACCAAACGTTGCCATACAAAACTTTCCTTGGGCCTAATGGTTCATACGCAAAATGGCGTGATAGGGTAGTTTGTATTGAGGCAATACGGCCTGCTTGGAAGGGAAAAACCAATACAACAAAGGCGAAAATATCGAAAGTTGGCAGAAGATAAAAAATAAGGGCGGTCAGCGACCGCCCCTACTAATAATCTATTGTGGTTTTACTTATCAATCACCGCGTATTATCCCTGGCACTTGCAGGGCTTCAGCTCCTTGAAGAAGTCGTGGCCCTTGTCATCGACGAGGATGAAGGCGGGGAAGTCCTTGACCGTGATCTTCCAGATGGCCTCCATACCGAGTTCGGGATAGGCCACGCAGTCGATGCTCGTGATGCACTCCTTGGAGAGGACGGCAGCCACGCCACCGATGGTGCCGAGGTAGAATCCGCCGTGCTTCTTGCAGGCCTCCGTCACCATGTCGGTACGGTTGCCCTTGGCGATCATGACGAGCGAGGCGCCGTGGGCCTGGAACTCATCCACGTAGGGGTCCATGCGGTTGGCTGTCGTCGGGCCCATAGAGCCACAGGGGAAGCCCTCAGGCGTTTTGGCGGGACCGGCATAGAGAATGGGATGATCCTTGAAGTACTGCGGCAGCTCCTCGCCCTTGTCGAGGGCAGCCTTGAGCTTGGCGTGGGCGATGTCGCGGGCCACGATGATCGTGCCATTGAGGCTCACGCGGGTAGAGACCGGATACTTCGTCAGTTCGGCGCGCACGGCATCGATACCCTTGTCGAGGTCGATGACGATGCCCTCGCCACCCTCACCCGGGTTGCGCAGCTCCTCGGGGATGAGCTCCGTGGGGTTCTCGTCCATCTTCTCCAGCCAGATACCGTCGGCGTTGATCTTGGCCTTGATGTTGCGGTCGGCGGAGCAGCTCACACCCATACCGATGGGGCAGCTGGCACCGTGGCGCGGCAGACGGATCACGCGGATGTCGTGGGCCAGGTACTTGCCACCAAACTGGGCACCGAGACCGATCTTGTGGGCCTCCTTGAGAAGCTTCTCCTCCAGGTCGATGTCGCGGAAGGCGCGGCCTGTCTCGTCGCCCGTGGTGGGCAGGTTGTCATAGTACTTGATGCTGCCGAGCTTGACGGTGAGAAGGTTCTTCTCGGCAGACGTGCCACCGATGACGAAGCAGATGTGGTAGGGCGGGCAGGCTGCCGTGCCGAGGCTCTTCATCTTCTCCACCAGGAACGGCAGGAGCGTGCCCTCGTTCTGGATGGTGGCCTTGGTCATGGGGTAGAAGTAGGTCTTGTTGGCGGATCCGCCGCCCTTGGCGACCATGATGAAGCGATACTCGTCGCCCTCCATGGCCTCGATGTCAATCTGTGCGGGGAGGTTGCAGCGCGTGTTGACCTCGTCGTACATGTTTAGCGGGGCGTTCTGCGAGTAGCGGAGGTTGTCCTGCGTATAGGTGTTATAGACACCGAGGGAGAGGGCTTCCTCGTCCTCGAAGCCTGTCCACACCTGCTGGCCCTTCTCGCCGTGGATGATGGCCGTGCCTGTGTCCTGGCAGAAGGGCAGTACGCCCTTGACGGAGGTCTCGGCATTGCGGAGGAACTGGAGGGCGACATACTTGTCGTTCTCTGATGCCTCAGGATCGGTGAGGATCTTAGCCACCTGCTCGTTGTGGGCGCGGCGAAGCATAAACTCGCAGTCGTGGAAAGCCTGCTGAGCGAGAAGTGTCAGGGCCTCCTTGGAGACCTTGAGGATACGCTTGCCCTCAAACTCGCCTACCGACACGCCCTCCTTGGAAAGGAGGCGATACTCGGTTGTGTCCTTGCCCAACTGGAACATGGGCGCATACTTGAAATCTGGTTCTTTAGCCATAAATGTTTTATCAATGTTTTTGTCTGACAATTTGCTCTATGATGACTCATCCGGAACGCATAGGGGAGGATGCGTTCCGGACGAGTTCAACGCTCGAAATTAGTAGCCGAAGATCTCCTCGGTAGAGAGACGCTTGATCGGGCCAATCTTCTGCAGCAGGTCCATGTCGAGCTCCTTCTCGTCGCCAAGGATGATATATCTGTAAGGCTTCTCGGCCATGTACTCCTTCTCAAACTCCACGAGGTCGCGGAGCGTGATCTTCGGAAGCTGCTCGTAGATGGTGCGGCGCAGATCGTAGTTGAGACCGCGCTTCTGGTTGTACCAGTAGCTGGTGAGGATGCCAAACTTCGTGGTGCGGGAAGAGGCAATGCTCTTCATCAGACTCTGGCGTGCCACTTCGACGGCAGCCTCGCGCTCGGGAATAGAGTCGAGCAGGAGATTGAACTGGCGGATGCAGTCGCCCATCTTGTCGTTCTGCGTGATGATGTAGGTGTAGAAGTACTCCGGATCGTCCGTGCGAGAGGGCGAAGCGTAGTAGGCGCTGGCGCTATAGGCGAGACCACGGGCCTCACGCATCTCCTGGAAGACGATGGCATTCATGGAGCCACCGAAATACTCGTTGAAGAGGGAGATGATGGGGGCGCGCTCGGGCGTCCACTTCTGGTTGGCGTTGTGGTACTGGATCATGTAGACGTTCTTCGCGTCGTAGGGGGCGATATACACCTCGTTCTTGGACGTCTCCTGCGTCTTGTAGGGGCGCACCTGGCGCGGCATCTTGAACTTCACCTTGCCGGGCGTGTAGAACTTCATTTTGTCGATCTGCGTGCTGAGGTCGGCGAGAGTCATGGGACCGTAGTAGAGCACGTTGGGCATCTGGGTGTAGATGGCCTTGGCGTAGTCGAGCACCGTCTGAGCAGACATCGACTTGAGTGTGCTCTCGCTCACGACGGTATTGCGGTTGGGGTTGTACTCGCCATAGCGGCCGTAATTGAAGAGGGCAGAGAAGTTGGCCTCCTGGTTGGCCTTGTTGTCAGCGCGAGACTTGAGCACGAGGGCCACATAGCTCTTCCAAGCTTCCTCGTCGGCTTGTCCGTTGTCGATGAGGTCCTTGACGATACGCAGGGCGGGCATCATGTTCTCGCTCAGACCCTGGAGTGTGATGACGAGCTCGTCGTCGCTCTGAGAGGCGCTATAGTCGCAAGCGAGCTTGTAGAGCTGCTACTTGATCTGCTCGTTGGTCATCTTCTTCGTGCCGACATAGTTGAGATACTCATAGGCGTAGTCGTACATCGGGCAGGTCTCCGTTCCCAGGCCCGGGTAGCGGAGCTGAAGGGTGAAGAGGCCGTTCTCCGTGTTCTGCTTGTAGAGCATTGGGGTCTGCTTCTTCGTCGTGGCCTGCGTCATGTCCTTCTCGTAGTCCACGAAGACGGGCTGGATGGGCTCCGGTGTGTCGTTGATCACCTCCTGGAGGAAGGCGGAGTGCTTGTCGTTGTTGGTGGGGATCGGCGTGATGGCCGGCTTCTCCACCTTCTTGATAGACGTATCGACACCCTGCTCCTTATAGACGCAGACGTAGTTGTCGTTGAGATACTTGTTGGCGAAGGCTACGATCTCGGCCTTGGTCATCTTGGAGATGCGGTCGATCTGGCCCACGGCCTGCTCCCAATCCTGGCGGTTGATGAAGGCATCGACGTAGGCGTTGGCGCGGAACTGGTTGCTCTCCAACTGCTTGTAGAAGTCGCGCTTCATGTTGTTGACCACCGAGGGCAGTAGGTCGTCGGAGAACTCGCCACGCTTGAGCTTGGCGATCTCGTCGAGCATCAACTGGCGCAGCTCGGGAAGGGTCTGGCCCTCCAGGGGCACACCGCCAGCGATGAACATCGAATACTCGTTCATCGTGTTGAGACCGGCAAAGACGCCCAGCGCCTTCATCTGCTGGTTGATGTCGAGGTCCATGAGACCGGCGCGGCCGTTGTTGAGCAATTCGCCGATCACGGCCAGCGTGTCGCTCGACAGGGCGCGGCCCTCAGGAAAGCGCCAGCCGAGATAGACCATGGCCTGCTCCTGACCGATGATAGTAGTGTCCTGCGGCGAGGTGATAGGAGCCATGGGAGCATACTGCGGGCTGGAGAGGTTGGGGTTGGGCTTCCACTGGCCGAAGTAGTGGTCTTGGCGATCACCTCGTCGGGATTGAAGTCGCCCGCCATACAGATGGCCACGTTGTTGGGTGCGTAGTAGCGCTTGAAGTAGTTCTTGATGTTGGTGATGGACGGATTCTTCAAGTGCTCACCGCGTCCGATGGTCGTCTGTGTGCCATAGGGGTGGGTGGGGAAGAGCTTCGCCATCAAGGCCGTGAAGAGTTTGTTGCCGTCCTTGGCGAGACCCATGTTGTACTCCTCATAGACGGCCTCCAGCTCCGTGTGGAAACCGCGAATGACCATGTTCTGGAAACGGTCGCTCTCCACCTTGAGCCAGTTGTCGATCTCGTTGCTCGGGATGTTCTCCACGTAGCAGGTGACATCGTTGCTCGTATAGGCATTGGTGCCTTCGGCTCCGATGCTCGCCATCATCTTGTCGTACTCGTTGGGGATGTTGTATTGGGCTGCGAGCTGCGACAGGGAGTCGATGGCGTGATAGCAAGCCTTGCGCTGAGCGGGATCGGTGAGCGTGCGGTAGTACTCGTAGCGTGCCTCGATGGAGTCGAGGTAGGGGCGCTCGGCCTCCAGGTTGGAAGTGCCGAAGTGGGTAGTGCCTTTGAACATCAGGTGCTCCAGGTAATGGGCCAGTCCCGTTGTCTCGGGCGGGTCGTTGCGCGATCCTGTGCGCACGGCGATGTACGTCTGGATGCGGGGCTTCTCGTTGTTGACGCTCAGATAGACCGTCAGACCGTTTTTCAACGTGTAGATACGGGTTTGCATCGGGTCGTTGGGCACACTCTTGTAAGTGTAGCCCTGGGCCGAGGCTGCCGTAGCCAGCGTCAGCAGTCCTGCGGTGAGCAGGGAGCTGCGCATTCGGTTGATAGCTTTGCTTAAAATCATAAGTTTTTATTTTAATAATAATTCGGTTGTCCATTCCTTATCGCAAAGGGCATACCTTCACTTTTTACAGGGGACGTGCCATTCTTTTGGCAGACGTTTATTATGGTGGCAAGGTTTCCATTATAATATTTGTACGCACGTGCCATTTATAAATTGCCTCCTCTGCTATATGCTCTCCGCCTTCGGCTGCTACAGGGCGCCGTTGCCCTCATAGTCCACCTCGTGGTCGAGCTGGTTGACAAACTGCTCATAGACCTCACGCTCCACGTCGCCCATGGCGTATTCCTTCTCGGCATCCTTTTTGATTTCGGCCACCCAGGCGCGACGAGCCTCCACGTAGTCGTTCTTGATGCGGCGGTCGTCCTGCTCCGAGATCTCCTTGATGCCGTAGTAGTCGAGGATGAGGCGGTAGGTCCAGGTCCATTGATAGACGCGGTAGTTGCGATGGATCTGCTCAAACCGCTCGATGACGTCGTGGATCGTGTCGAGCGTACCGTCCTTGATGTCCTCGATGAGGCGGTGCTCCTCCGTGGCGGGGAGCAGGAGTCCGCTGAGGTCGTTCCAGCGGCCCAGTCCCGTGTCGGTCTCGGGTTTGCCGAAGAATCCCCATTTGTGGGCGCGCTTCAGGACCGCCCCCATATAGATACGCAGGGCGATGTCGTAGTATTTGATGCCCTTCTTGAGCGACGAGGCATTGATGACATACTCGTGATAGTTGTATGAGGTGACGTTGTCGCCGGAGGCCTGGCGGAGGTTTTCCAGGATGCGTTTGCCACGCAGAATCTCTCCCACGGAGAAGGGCGATAGCCAATCGAAGTTGACGATGCTCTTATGGCATTTGGGCGATCTGCGGTCGCGCTTCGGCCATTTGCGAATGTCGCGGTAGAGACCCACGGTCGTGATGTTGCGGCCTGGCGAGAGCGTCATCTTGTCGCCATAGGCGATGAGGTAGGAGAAGGGCAGCGCCTGGGTGTTGGGATGGTGCATCAGTTTACCGAAGCAGACCGAGAACGATCCGATCGTGGCCGGCATGAGCAGGTAGGCGCCGCTGGCTGTCTTGGTGCCTCTCTCGAGCACGCCCCAGTGCATGGGACCCATCTTGTAGGCATGGTTGGAGAAGTTGGTGGCCGATCCCGCGTTGTAGAACGAGAACATCGATCCAATCAGCAGGCTGCTCTTGTGGTGGGAGGCCGAGAACGGGCCGCAGAAGGCCGCGCAGGCTTCGCCATTGCTCATGTAGCTATTGGCGAAGAAGACACTCTGGGAGGCCGTGAAACCGTTGGCCAACTGGCAGGCTTCGCCCACGAAGCAGTCTTGGATCTTCACGCTGTTGATAATGGAGCTGCCATCGGAGATGATGCTGTTCTCGGCAATGACGCCCGTGCCGATATAGACCGGGGCGTTGGCCGAGGAGAGGATCGTGCAGTCGCTCAGTCGTGAGGCGCCGCAGATCTCGCAGTCGTTGTCCACCACGGTATTGGTGATCTCCTTGGTGTTGACGATTTTCACTCCGTTGCCGATGGTGCCGCGGTCAGGGAGCGTGCGCTCTATCTCTTCGTTGACGAGTCGCCTGATGGCGTCCTTGAGCGCCTTGTCGCGGAAATGCTTCACCATGAAGGCGGCAAACTGGCTGTTGAGGTCGTGGAAGAGGATGACGTTGCCGTCGCCCACCTCGTTGAGTACGGCGATGAGGTTGCCCTCGCCAAAGGTGGCTCCCTCGGTCGTCTCCATCTGCGAGATGTTGGCGATATAGCAGTCGTTGCCGATGGTGTAGTTGTTGATGTAGTTGCCTGTCTTCTCGATGAGGCAGTTGTCGCCGACGGAGACATTGCGGAGCGTGGCGTCGTTGATGCCCGAGTGTTTCTCAAAGCCGGCGCTTATCTCGATGTTCTTCTCCACCTTGCCCAGTCGGATGTCGCCATAGAACATCACGCGGTGGTAAAACTTAGGTGCCCAGCCTTCTACGGCTACCGTCACCCGTTGCCAGTCCTCTGCCCAGCAGCAGTTGGACTCCAGGACGGCAATCTCGTCTGTGGTCAATTTTCTATATTCCATCTTTCGTTTTTGGGATTAGTCCTCTGTGGGGTAGAGGAAATCATTGTATGGGTATTTCTGTACATGCAACTCGCGCACCCGCTTGTAGAGTACGTCGCGCATCTCGTCGATGTTCTCGCGCTCCTTGGCGCTGATGAAGAGGCAACTGTCGCCGAGCTTTGCCATCCACGTGCGTCGCAGCTCGTCGAGGGTGATGTTTTCGCGCGTGGCGGGGGTGAGATCGTCCTCCTCCTTCTCTACCCAGCTATAGTTGTCGATCTTGTTGAAGATCATCATCATCGGCTTGTCGCTCGCCCCGAGTTCCTTGAGCGTGGTGTTGACCACCTCTATCTGCTCCTCGAAGTCGGGATGGGAGATATCCACGACATGGACCAGGAGGTCGGCCTCGCGCACCTCGTCGAGGGTCGATTTGAAGGAATCGACCAGGTCGGTGGGCAACTTGCGGATAAAGCCGACTGTATCGGCGAGGAGGAAGGGAAGGTTCTCGATAACCACCTTGCGCACGGTCGTGTCGAGGGTGGCGAAGAGTTTGTTCTCGGCAAAAACCTCACTTTTGGCCAGGAGGTTCATGATGGTCGATTTGCCGACATTGGTATAGCCCACGAGGGCCACGCGGATCAGTCGGCCACGGTTCTTGCGCTGGGTGGTCTTCTGCTTCTCGATCTCCACGAGGCGTTGCTTTAGGAGGGTGATGCGCTGGAGGATGATACGGCGGTCCATCTCCAGCTGCGT
>OHBP01000759.1_pt1 | contig 14991 bp, 10 predicted proteins | sample 1577471 | NCBI WGS metagenome assembly OHBP01 (sample SAMEA3879503, study PRJEB24766) | human gut metagenome | biome: human-associated habitat; feature: feces | place: USA | collected 1985/1987
GCACGCAAATCCGGCTATACGGAAATAATGCCGCCCACAGTGGTGAACGCCGCTTCCGGCTACGGCACGGGACAGCTGCCTGACAAGGAAGGGCAAATGTATCATTGCGAAGTGGACGACCTCTACTTGATTCCTACCGCCGAAGTCCCCGTAACCAACATCTACCGTGATGTGATTCTGGACGAAAAGCAGTTGCCCATCAAGAACTGTGCATACACACAATGTTTCCGCCGTGAAGCCGGTTCATACGGGAAAGACGTACGTGGCTTGAACCGCCTGCACGAATTCTCCAAAGTGGAACTGGTACGCATCGACAAACCGGAACACAGCAAACAATCCCACCAGGAGATGTTGGACCACGTAGAAGGTTTGCTTCAAAAGCTGGAACTCCCCTACCGCATCCTGCGCCTTTGCGGTGGCGATATGAGCTTCACGGCTGCCCTCTGTTTTGACTTTGAGGTGTATTCCGAAGCACAGAAACGCTGGCTGGAAGTAAGTTCCGTCTCTAATTTTGACACTTATCAAGCCAACCGTCTGAAATGCCGCTACCGTACGGCAGAAAAGAAAACAGAGCTTTGCCATACGCTGAACGGTTCCGCACTCGCTCTGCCACGCATCGTTGCCGCCTTGCTGGAAAACAACCAGACTCCAGAAGGAATCCGCATACCAAAGGCATTGGTTCCGTATACGGGATTTGAAATAATAGACTAAGGCCATAATAGTCACGTGCAGCAATACGCCTTTGACACTTTCTTTCGGGCACGAATTACATGAATTTCACAGTTGCGGTTAGCAAAAAACGTGAAATCCATGTAATTCGTGCCCGGAGTTTTATCATGACAAGCTTCTCCTGCGCAACTACAAAGTATTCTTCAAAATACGTGCAAACACCTCCTCGCGGAAATTACGTGCCACCGGAACAGTATGCCTCCCAACTATAATCCGATTGCCATCTATCATCTCAATCTTTTCCAAATTTATCAGATATGATTTATGGACTTGCTGAAATACTCCACCAGGAAGAGCCTCTATCATACGCTTCATGGTAGAACGTACAAGCAGCTTTGTGCTTTCCGTATAAATACAGACGTAATTTTCCAGCCCCTCCACCACCAGAATATCCTTAAACAACACCTTATGCATCTGACGGTCTGAACGGACAAATATAAAATTATTAGCTTCATCCGGCCATTTCTCCTGCTGCAAAAGACCATGTACTTTATTCACCGCTTTCAGGAACCGGTCAAACGAAATCGGTTTCAACAGATAGTCCGTAACATCAAGTTCATAACCTTTCAATGCATACTGCTCATAAGCGGAAGTGATAATCACATGAGGCGGATGGGCAAGAGATGCCAAGAGTTCAAGCCCCGAAAGATAAGGCATTTCAATATCCAGAAACAACAAGTCCGGCTGCTCAGTCTGCAAAAGAGTGTTCAACTGCATAGTATCTTCACATACACCCATTAAAGAAAGGAAATCCACCTTTTCCACATAGCGTTGCAATCCTTCACATGCAGTAGGCTCGTCATCGGTTATTACACATTTTACCTGTTTCATCCTATAATTCTATCACAAGTTTTACTCTAAACAAAGTATCTCCTCTATTTATGTCCAGCGTATGACGCTCCGGATATAGCAGCTCCAGCCTGCGCCTCAGATTTTCTATGCCGATTCCATGTTTTCCTTTCTGGTGCACTAATGGTTCCGGTATAGAATTTTCAATACTAAAACACAACTTGCCTTCTTTCAGACACATATCCATAGCTATAAAATAGTTCCCTCCCACATATTTGAAAGCATTCTCCACCAACGGTACAAACAACAATGGATAAATCTCAACCTGCGCCTCCATTTCATCGAAATGCACCTGCAACTGCAGCCGCTTCGTAGCACGAAGTTTACATAGGCTGATGTATTGTTTCAGATATTCCACTTCCACACGGACTTGCACTTTCTCCCCATCATTGTATAATTGGTAACGAAGCAAATCGGACAATTGCTCAAGAGTATGCCGCGGAGCCTCATTATTCTCATCTATCTGAAAATAAACCGTATTGAGTACATTAAAAAGAAAGTGTGGATGATATTGCGCTTTAAGGAATTTCAGTTCTGTCTGGAGCTGGTCATTTTTTATCTTCTCCAACTGCAGGCGTTGAGCTTCATTTTCCTTCTGTATCATCTGATTACGCAAGAATATATAAAAGAAGCCGCCAAGCAACATACTGACTATGGCCGGAACAGGCACATCGTATAAATCAAGACTTACCCCCATCAAAAAGCGGATGACCCACATCGTCAGAAGACACCAGACGGGAACCGTCAGGACAACTACCCCGTATTCCTGCCACCATACCAACTTCCGCTTCCGGCACAAACGAAGCCAATACTTCAATAGAAAAAAGATAGGATAAGACATGAAGAGTACCACAAGCATATCCTTCAGCATGAAATTCCACTCATTACTTTCCCAATAGTATTCATGTTTCGGAATATCATTCGCCACACGAATACACAGAAAAAGAATCACGGCAAATAATGCCGGCACCAGCCACTTGTTCCACAGTCTGCCCATAACAGTTACAAATTTACTCTTTTTGTTTCATCTATTTCTTTTTTCCTTCTGCTTTCTTTTGTCTCGCTGCCTTTTTGAAAACGCCAGGCGAAAGCAATACCCAGCACACGTTTGTTGTGCCGTTCGTCAACAAACGCCTGCACACCGGGAGATTGAATATCTACTTTTTGATAATTGGTGTTGAATACATCCTTGGCAAACAAGGTAACGGTGCATCTGTTACGGAACATCTTCTTTTGGATGCCGACATTCACTTCCAGCGCCGGATGTACTGTGGCTTGTCCGTAGGCCATTCGTCCATTATAATTTGCCGAAAGTTCGGCCGACCATACGGAAGTGAAAGCAAACTGGTTCATGCAGCCGAATATCGGGGTAAACATACGGTTTTTCATTTTCTGCCCTTGCTCCGTCCAACCATAATTATTATAAATACCGATAGCGGTCAGATTCACCTTCCAAAAAGAAACAGGTGAGAGGTTGGCGGCATGTACACGCATACCCGTCTGTACATAGGAAGACAGATTCTGGGGCATTACATAGATACGCCGCCCCTCCTGTTCGCGATAGCTCTTCATGATAGCATCATCTGTATGCGAGAAAAAGAGCACTGTCTGAAACCAGTCACGATACACATACCCCAACTCTATATTATCAGAGAAAGAAGGATGCAGCTTCGTATTTCCCCCTTCATGGGTATAGTCATCAAATATATAGGTAAAAGGATTCAAATCACCATAATTGGGGCGGGTAATACGCCTGCCATACGAAAGCTGAAACAGATGTTCCGAAGTCAAACCGTATTGCAAAGCAATAGTAGGAAACAAATGGAAGTAATTCGTTGTAAACGAAGAGTCTTTCTGTTGTGTATTTCCTCCAAAATCCCCGTGTACATGGGTATGTTCCAACCTTAGACCCGCTGAGATTTTCAAGCGGTCTTTCTCATAGCCGACTTGTAGATAAGAGGCATTGATATTCTCATCATATACGAATCGGGAACCAAGTGCCCCGTCCGGCAGCCAGCCGGAAACCGACGGACGCATATAACCTGCCGTATTGTCTATCGTAACAAATGAGGTTTTGACTCCGGCCTGTAACTTCCAAACCTCACTCAATGGATAAACCGCATCTATCTGTCCGACATATAAGTCGGTATTTCCCTTCATATCCCCTTTCAATGTATCGGGCTTAAAACTATCCATCAACTGGTTTCCAACACGGTAGTAATGGAAATAATCAAAAGAAGCGCTGAGTTTTCCCCCTTCTCTTTTCAGCTTGTGCACCATACTGGTTCCGGCAGAAACATTATTCCGGTTTTGCTCCGCATGGCTGTAAGTATTTCCCGCAACTCCGGTTTCTCGGATTTCCGTAAACATGCCTGCATTTTCCCTTTGCCGGGAAAAGTTTCCACCCAATGAGACTCCCCAAACTGTCCGCTCATTGAGATAATAATCACATCCGGTACGAAAATAGTGCGAATAATTCCTACGCTTCCGGTAAGAGTCCTGCATCATCCTTCCTCCATCCCGTTCGAACGCACGGTCGATAAACAAGTCTATGACATCCTTCCCCTGATAATACGAATAGTTCAAATAAAGATTGAACTTATTCTCCCGGATATTCATGGAGGCACCTCCATAACCGCTACCCGTCCGTCCAAGACTGCCATTGCCGTTCAAGGCCAGATTCACACCGCGCAGTCTGATTTTTCTTGTACGGATATCAATCAACCCGGAGCTTCCCGCCGCATCGTGGCGTGCGGAAGGCTGGGTTATCAAGTCTATCTTATCAGCATTAGTTGCAGGAGTAGATTTCAACAGACTCATCAATTCATCTCCCGAAAGATAAGTAGGCTTGCCATCCATCAGAATCGTCGCACCGCTTTGTCCGTTCAGCAAGATATTACCATTGGAATCTATCACGACTCCCGGCAGGGAAGCAAGAACATCATAAAGACTTCCCGTACTTTGAGTGACTGACGCATCCATCCGGTAACTTGTTTTACCGGCAGATATTTCTACCAACGGGAGTTTAGCAGTTACCATAATTTCTTCCAAACGCTGGTCGGCAATCGTATCCTGCTGCGACCAAACCACCAAAGGCATACTCAATAAAATTGCCCCTAAAAAAACATTTCGATACATACTCTTCCTCATTTTTTATTTCAAAAGTAGGCAGGCTGTAGAAAGTGAACAAATTATAGTGACAAAGGAATGTTATCCAGTGACAACATGCAGTTTTACCCTATTCTTCTTTTGATATTACCAAATAACCCCTATCTTTGCAAAATCTATCAATCTGACAGTAATTGCGTAATTACACCAACAAAATTATTAGATAATGAATAAAATCATTAGCAAAGAACACTTTTCTGAAAAGGTCTTTAAGTTAGTCATTGAAGCACCATTGATTGCCAAATCACGTAAGGCAGGGCACTTTGTCATTGTACGTGTGGGCGAAAAAGGCGAACGTATGCCGCTTACCATTGCGGAAGCCGACCCGGTAAAGGGAACCATCACACTGGTGGTTCAGGAAGTCGGGCTCTCCTCTACCCGTCTTTGCGAACTGAACGAAGGCGATTATATTACGGATGTTGTCGGCCCGTTGGGACAAGCTACGCACATTGACAACTTCGGTACTGTGGTCTGTGCCGGAGGTGGTGTAGGCGTAGCTCCCATGCTCCCTATCGTGCAAGCGCTGAAAGCTGCCGGCAACCGCGTCATCACCGTACTGGCAGGACGTACCAAAGAACTGATCATCCTTGAAAAGGAGATGCGCGAAAGCTCCGACGAAGTCATTATCATGACCGACGACGGTTCCTACGGACGAAAAGGTCTGGTGACGGAAGGCGTAGAAGAAGTCATCAAGCGCGAGAAGGTGAACAAGTGTTTCGCCATCGGCCCCGCCATCATGATGAAATTTGTTTGTTTGCTGACAAAGAAATACGAAATCCCCACGGATGTATCCCTGAATACGATTATGGTTGACGGTACCGGCATGTGTGGCGCCTGCCGAATCACCATCGGAGGAAAGACCAAATTTGTATGTGTGGACGGCCCTGAGTTCGACGGACATCAAGTGGACTTCGACGAGATGCTGAAGCGTATGGGCGCTTTTAAAAACATCGAACGCGAGGAGATGCACAAGCTGGAAGAACCTCAGACCTGCCAAGCTACCGGTGAAAACATGGAAGATGAGAAAAGCCGTAATGCTGCATGGCGTCAGGAGTTACGCAAATCCATGAAAGCCAAAGAACGGACTGCCATTCCACGCGTGGAGATGAACGAGCTCGATGCAGAATACCGCTCGCACAGCCGCAAGGAGGAAGTCAACCAAGGGTTAACGAAAGAACAAGCGCTGACAGAGGCCAAACGTTGCTTGGACTGCGCCAACCCCGGATGTACGGAAGGTTGTCCGGTAGGTATCGACATCCCCCGCTTCATCAAGAACATTGAGCGCGGTGAATTCCTCGAAGCAGCCAAGACACTGAAAGAAACCAGTGCACTGCCTGCCGTCTGCGGTCGCGTCTGCCCGCAGGAGAAACAGTGCGAATCCAAATGTATCCATCTGAAAATGAACGAAAAGCCGGTAGCCATCGGCTATCTGGAACGTTTTGCCGCTGACTACGAACGGGAGAGCGGACAAATCTCCATACCTGAAATCAAGGAAAAGAACGGTATCAAAGTAGCTGTCATCGGTTCGGGTCCCGCCGGTCTGTCATTTGCCGGAGATATGGCGAAGTATGGCTATGACGTGACTGTTTTCGAAGCACTGCACGAGATTGGTGGTGTATTGAAATATGGCATTCCTGAGTTCCGCCTGCCCAACAAAGTGGTGGATGTGGAAATTGACAACCTTGCCAAAATGGGAGTAGAATTCGTCAAGGACTGTATCATCGGCAAGACGCTCAGCGTGGAACAACTGGAAGAGGAAGGCTTCAAAGGCATATTCGTAGCTTCCGGTGCAGGACTGCCCAACTTTATGAACATCCCCGGCGAGAACTCCATCAATATCCTCTCGTCCAATGAATACCTGACCCGTGTCAACCTGATGGATGCGGCAAGTGAAGATTCCGATACACCGGTTCCCTTCGGCAAATGTGTAGCCGTGATAGGCGGCGGTAATACTGCCATGGACTCCGTGCGTACTGCACGCCGCCTCGGTGCAGCGCGCGCCCTAATTATCTACCGTCGTTCGGAAGAAGAAATGCCGGCACGTATCGAGGAGGTGAAACATGCCAAGGAAGAAGGTGTAGAATTCCTGACCCTCCACAACCCAATCGAATACATTGCCGACGAACAAGGAAAAGTGAAACAAGTGGTGCTTCAGAAAATGGAACTGGGTGAGCCGGATGCCAGCGGACGCCGCAGTCCCGTACCCATCCCCGGAGCCACGGAAACCATCGACATTGACCTTGCCATCGTCAGCGTAGGTGTATCTCCCAACCCGATTGTCCCAAGCTCCATCAAGGGACTGGAATTGGGCCGGAAAGGAACGATTGCCGTCAACGATAACATGCAGTCGTCCATCCCGACCATCTTTGCCGGAGGAGACATTGTCCGCGGAGGTGCTACCGTAATCCTTGCCATGGGAGACGGACGAAAGGCAGCAGCAGCGATGAACGAACAGCTAAAAAAATAAGAATCTGTCATGAAAGGTGGAGACATACGAACTCCACCTTTTTTATTCTACTACAACCTCTTCCTCTACTTTCCCCTTCTAGCATACAATTTAAATATTTCAAGAATATGAAACGTATTTATCTATCCCTCCTTCCCTGTCTGGCTTCCCTATTGGCAAGCGCCCAAGAGCCCCTAAACGGGGATTCCCTTGCCTCAGACTTTCGGTATCTGGTAAAAGAACTGGCAGCAACCCATCCCGACCCTTACAGCGGCTTCGGAGGAAAAGTATTCTTCTACGAACAAGCTTTCCATCTGGAGAACGAGTTACGCCGGACTCCCGGTACGAAACAGACCTTTTTTGATAAGGTAAGCATTTTCCTATCCAATCTGCAAGACGAACATACCTACCTTTTACCTCCCACAGCCAATCAACAAGCAAATCAGCGTTACCTGGCACTGGAAGTACGCACCATCCCCGACGGCATTATACTTCAAGGAATCCCTGAAACGTACAAAGACTTGTTAGGTAGCCGTATCACAACCATCAACGGAGATTCTTTAGAAGAGGTACTGGCCCGCACTGCCGCTATCCAAGCCAGTGAAAACCTATATGACCGTTATGCCAATCTATGCAGGTCCATGCCTACGGAACATTTCTTGAGACAGCTTTTCCCTGAAATGAAAGACAACCTTCACCTCTCACTTCTTACTCCCGACGGCAAATCAAGAGGATTAACCCTTCCCTTATTGTCAAGGCAGGAAGTGCAAAACACACCCATGCAACACAATAACAGTTGGAAAGCTTATACAGACAAACAACTGGCCTATCAGTTCATAGACAACGACAAGCAAATAATGCTCATCAATATCAACAGTATCATGGCACGGGATAATTTTGAGTATATGCAAAAACAAGGGCTGAAAGATTTATACCGGCAAATAGGATTCTATTATCGGGATATCCTGAAACAAGATATGCCCGCCGATACCCTGCAAGCCATTCGGCAACTCCCGTCCCTTTCCGAAGTTTTCGCCCATATGCTGAAAGAGATGAAGAAGGAAGCCTCCTCCACCCTCATCATAGATTTGCGCAACAATAGCGGCGGCTGGACTCCAATTGTCCTACCCACACTTTACCAACTGTTCGGCGACCACTTCCTGCAAACGGATATGGATATAGAATTCTATCGTATCATCTCTCCCCTCTACATGCAAAAACTACAGACAAACTTACAGGATTTCAACCAAGCATACGGAACAGACTATGCCTACGGTGACTACACTTTCAGTACGGACGAAGCAGACACCACAAACATAGAACAGCGACGGACCGACTTCATTGAGAACTGTATGTCCAGTGTGCCGGAAGAATTGAGAAAGCAACAAGGAAAGGCGCTCTATACTCCGGAACACATTTACGTCATTACCAACGAACATACCTTCAGTGCAGCTTTCCACTACACTTTCTATCTGTGGAAAATGGGTGCTACCCTTGTAGGAATACCCAGCGGACAAGCCCCCAATACCTACATGGAACAAACCTTATTCCGGCTACCCTATACCGGTATGCAAGGCTCTATCTCCAACTCCATACAAATATGCTTTCCGGGCAAAGACCGGTGTGCCCACACACTTTATCCAGACTTGATGCCCACCTATCAGGATTACCAAAGATATAATTTCGATGTCCAAACTGAGATTCTGTATTTACTCGACAAGATTAAATCGGCTCCTCATTCTCATACGAACCCTGCGGAGAAGAATCAGAAGTAAAACAAAGCCCCGTTTACAAATAAATTGCAAACAGGGCTTTATTTCCATATTTCAATAAAGAGACTACTTCACCACCTTGTTCGTTGCCGGGTCGGGGAAAATCACCGTCGGCTTGAACGACTTGGCTTCTTCAAAGTCCATCAGCGCGTAGGACATGATAATAACGATGTCATCAGGTTGCACCTTGCGGGCTGCCGCACCGTTCAGGCAAATTTTGCCAGAGCCACGCTCGCCTTTAATAATGTAGGTTTCAAAACGTTCACCGTTATTATTGTCGGCTATATACACCTTCTCGCCGGCAATCATGTTGGCGGCATCCATCAAATCTTCATCAATCGTAATGCTTCCCATATAGTTCAGGTTCGCTTCCGTGACGCGGGCACAATGGATTTTCGACTTCAACACTTCAATCATCATATCTTTATAAATTACGAATTACTAATTATAAATTACAAGGCAGCAGGCTCTTTGTACTTGATATTGTCAATCAGACGGACTTCCCCACAGAATACTGTGATGCAACCCACAGCATAAGAAGTTTCCTCCCAATCGGTAATCTTCTGTAAGGTATTGCCATCCACCAGCTCAAAGTATTCCAAACGCAATCCGGGGGCGGCTGCGATGGTGTCTTCCACAAACTTCTGTGTCTCAGCTACCGTATGTGAGGCTCCAAAGGTACGACTTTCAAATAAAGTCTGCGAAATTCTCAGTGCATTTTTGCGTTCTTCGGCAGATAAACGGGCATTGCGGCTGCTCAGAGCCAACCCGTCTTCCTCACGGACAATGGGACAGCCTACAATTTCCAAAGGATACTTCATCTGGCGGACCATCTCGCGAATAATTGCCAGCTGCTGGAAATCTTTCTCGCCGAAGTAGGCACGATCCGGCTGCACAGCATCAAACAGTTTGCTCACAATCTGGCAAACACCATTAAAATGTCCCGGACGGAATGCCCCTTCCATCACTGTGTCCAGCGGCGCATAGCTGAAACGGCGGGTATCCGGTTCCGGATACATCTCCTCCACCGAAGGAGCAAAGACAAATGCCGCTCCACACTCCTCCAGCAAACGGCAATCAGCCTCCGGCGTACGGGGATATTTCACTAAATCATTCTTGTCATTAAACTGGGTCGGATTTACAAAAACGCTTACTACGGCAGCGTCATTTTCTGCCACACAACGTTTCACCAATGAGGCATGACCGGCATGCAAGGCACCCATCGTAGGTACCAGACCTACCTTCTTTCCTTGGGCTCTCAAAGCCGAAAGTCCGGCCTGCAAGTCCTTGATAGTATGTACTATTTCCATTTTTATAGGTTATATAATAACTTAGTTGTTCGCAAAAGCGGTGCAAAATAAACTATTATTTAGCATATAAAGAAGAAATATCGCAAATTAATGCAAAACTCAGTACACTTTCCGGCAATTCCAGAAGCAGCTGTTTCGCTGAATAACAAGCAGTTAACAATTCATAAGGAATTATAGAGTCGCCTTATTTGCTCAAGTGCCCGATTTTTTTTATATCTTTGCAAAATAATTGAGAACATTGTTATTATGACAAAGGCGAACAAGGTTTTATTTATTACCCAAGAGATTACTCCTTACGTACCAGAATCCGAAATGTCCCTTGTAGGCAGAAACCTACCTCAAGCAATCCAGGAAAAAGGCAGAGAAATTAGAACATTCATGCCTAAATGGGGGAATATCAATGAGCGCAGAAACCAATTGCATGAAGTGATACGTCTCTCCGGTATGAATCTGATTATTGACGATACCGACCACCCCCTTATTATTAAAGTTGCTTCCATTCAGTCTGCCCGCATGCAGGTTTATTTCATCGACAACGATGATTATTTCCAAAACCGCCTGGAAACAGCGGATGAGAATGGTGTGGAATATGAAGATAATGACAGTCGTGCTATTTTTTATGCACGCGGTGTATTGGAAACAGTTAAGAAGTTACGCTGGTGCCCGGATATCATTCACTGCCATGGCTGGATGACTGCCTTAGCTCCTTTGTATATAAAGAAAGCATATAAGGACGAGCCTTCATTTCGTGACGCTAAAGTAGTATTCTCCGTTTTCGAAGATGACTTCAAAGAATCGTTTAATGCTGATTTTGTAAACAGATTGGTATTGAAAGGTGTTACAAAGAAGGATGTAGCTCACCTGAAGGCTCCTGTAGACTATGCTACGTTGTGCAAACTGGCCATTGATTATGCAGATGGCATTATCCAGCAAAGCGAAAAAGTCAACGAAGAAGTGATGGAATATGCTCGACAATCTGGAAAACCCATTTTAGAATATCAGACTCCCGAAACATTTGCCGACGCTTGTAATGAGTTCTACGACAAAGTATGGGAAACAGAACAAAAGTAAACAAGATAACAAAGAAAACTATGAAAGTGAAGTTTTTAGGCGCTCTGCTATTGACAGCAACCCTTACTTTCTTTGGTTGCGATGATAATACCGGTACATTAGGAATAGGAATGTTACCCGGTTCCGACGGTATTTCCGCACTAACCACAGAATTTCCCGTCACTACACGTTCCGTTGTCGCTGACTCTGTATTTGCCAAAACCAGTACAGGTTATGTAGGGCGTTTTACAGATCCTCTTTTCGGATACTACGAAGCGAGCTTCTTAACTGAGTTGAACTGTATAGATAACTTCAAATTCCCTGAAAAATATGATTTTGATAAAAAGACGGGAATTCTGACAGAAGACACGGTAGCAGGTGTACGCTTAGTTGTTTTCTATTCCACTTGGTTCGGAGATTCTTTGAATGCTTGCCGTATGAGTGCATACCAATTGCAAAAAGAGTTGGAACGTAACCGCTATACCAATATTGACCCTGCAAAGTATTACGATAAACTGAATCCGATTTTATTAGGTCGCAGAGCCTATACAGCCTACGACACAAGCGTAACAGATGAAGAAAGGAACGCAACAGATTCATATGGTAATAAAACTTATTATCCAAGTGTTACTTTTACGCTGGACAAGGAAACCTATGGAAACAAGTGGCTTAAACTCAGTAAAGAACATCCTGAATATTTCAAGAACTCTAAAGCTTTTATAGAGAACGTATTTAAGGGCGTATATATTAAAAGCGATTATGGTGATGGAACAGTACTTTACGTAGATCGTGTAGACTTACAAATGAAATATCAATTCTATGTAATAGATACCGCAACTAATGTACCTTATAAACGGAAACAAGCAGGTTTCGAGAATGAGGACTCTACCGCCCACACATGGCGGACTGAATTTGCTTCTACTAAAGAGGTAATTCAGGCTAATCAATTCCTCAATTCCGATAAAATCCAGAAACTTGCTGCAGAAGATGAACATACTTATATCAAATCTCCCGCTGGTATTTTCACAGAGGCAGAATTACCTTATGATGATATCTACCAGAAGTTAGCCAATGATACACTGAATGCAGTGAAACTGACATTCACCAATTACAATAAGCAAGACAGCCCATACGAGTTCAGCATGAGTGCTCCAAGCAATGTTTTGCTACTACGTAAAGTAGACTTCAAGAGTTTCTTCGAAGAAAACAAATTGCCGGACAACATCACGTCTTACACCGTAAAGCATAATAATGTAGCAACCAATCAGTATACATTTAATAATATTGCCCGTTTAGTTACTACTTGCATTCAAGGAAAAGATGCCGCAATGAAAAAAGCCAAAGAAGAAGCAGGTGATAAATGGAATCAGGAAGAATGGGAAAAAGACTGGAGAACTGTATATCTGATACCTGTTTCAATCACATATGATACTACAAGTTCAAGTACTTCCAGTACAATGACAGGTATCCAAAACGATCTCCAACCCGGATATGCAATGTTGAAAGGCGGTCCGAAGGGTGAAGCTCTGAAATTGGAAGTAACTTATACTACCTTCAATAAATAAACTTCTCCTCAAAATAAGTAAAGGTACAAAAAAGCCTTCCGTTCTGTTTGAACGGAAGGCTTTTTATTTGATGTATTTTCTCCTAAGAAGAAAAACTACTTGGCAGTTTCCTTCTTGGTTGTTGTGGCTTTCTTCGCAGCAGGTTTCTTTTCAGCTGTTTTCTTTGTAGCAGCAGGAGTTTTAGCTTTGGCAGTAGCAGCTTTAACCTTTGCCTCAGCAGTCTTTTCTTTTTCCAGTTTAGCCTGCAACTTTTCCACCTCTTTGTGTAATTCATCTATCTCGTCACCCTGATTCTTGATAGTCGTCAGCAAGGCATTCAGTTCCTCATTATCTATATCCATCGGATAAAGAGATTCTACCCGTTTGATGAAATCACCTAAAATATTCATATAGTTAGTAAAAGCATCATAAGGAGACTCATAGATTCCCCTGTTCAATCTAATGCCACTATTCTTCGTCGTCATGAAACGGAAGTTATTACTTGCCTGCAAATAATCCCAATCCTGCTTGATACGGCGATCATCGGATAAATGAACGCGTTCGGCAATACTATACAATTTATTGAAAGCTTCACGCTGCATACAATTGCCCAACCAGCAACTGGTATCTCTTTCCTCATCTACCCAGGACATTGGATACGGAACATCCAGTTGAGATACAGATTTCAATTTAGTGATAACCTCCGTCGGTGTAGAGAAAGTAATACCTTTATCCTTTGCACAAGCAGGCAACGCTTTCAGGAATTCCAGTATATTGGAAGAAAGCGGCTGTGACATTCCCAATGCACTAAGTTCCATAAAGATGTTGATAACCTGTTCTTCTTGTGGCAGAGCATCAATCCAACCAATATACTTATCGGCAAACAGTGGATATTCATTCCATTCGGAATTAGAGAAGCGCAAACTGATATCATCTGAAAGCTTGAAATCACGCAACAACAGTTTCAGGTTCTGGTTATAGCTGCAATGATACACATAGTGCGGACTCTTCCATCCCAGCACGTGCTGCGCACCCTCCGTGAGCAGTCCTTTGAATCCCATGTCGGCCACGACCTCTCCGATCTCGTCCTTGTAGATGAGGCCCGAGTTGCGGAAGATCTTCGGTTCCTGTCCGAAATACTCCTTGATCTTCTCCGCCTGCAACTTCACCTCGTCGCGGAAGACCTGCTCGTCCTTGAGCGAGGAGAGACCGTGGGAGTAGGGCTCGGCCAGAAACTCCACGCAGCCCGTCTGGTTGAGCTCCTGCAGTTTGTCGAGCACCTTTGGCGCATGGAGCTCCAGTTGCTCCATACCCACGCCCGAGAGCGAGAACGCCACCTTGAAGTAGTCGCCATGCTCCTTGATCATCTCCCCGATCGTGTTGAGCGCGGGCATGTAGCTTCGGTCCACGATATCGGCTATGCTTCGCTCGTTCTCGTAGTCGTCGTAGTAGTAGTGGTCGGCTCCGATGTCGAAGAAGCGGTAGCGCTTGAGGTGTACGATCTGATGTATCTCGAAATATAAGCAAATAGTTTTCATCTCTGATTTTTATTTATTTTGTTTGATTGGTATGAGTCCCTCCTGCTGTCGAGGGTCTCCTGCTGTCGAGGGTCTCCTGCTGTCGATGGCTTCTGTGGATGAGGGCTCCTCCTTCTGTCAAGGCGTTTTCCCCCCATTCGCGGTCTCCGCCTTATTGCCAGCCGAGCGTCTGCCTATAGAGTTGGCGTATCCATGCGCCCACTTTCTCCCATGTGATTTGATCCACCTCGCGCTTGCCCTCCTTGGAGAGATAGTCGAAGAGGCTGTCGTTGTTGCAGATGCTATAGATGGCGTCTGCCAGGGCCTGCGTGTCCCAGTAGTCCACCTTGATACAGTTGGTCAGTATCTCGGCGCATCCGCTTTGGTAGGAGATGATCGATGGCGTGCCACATTGCATGGCCTCCAGGGGCGATATGCCAAAGGGTTCCGATACCGAGGGCATGACATAGACGTCCGAGTCCTTGAGACACTCATAGACCTGGTTGCCGCGCATGAATCCCGGGAAGTGGAATCGGTCCGAGATGCCCCGTTCTGCCGCGAGATAGATCATTTGGTTCATCATGTCTCCCGATCCCGCCATGCAGA
>OHBP01000768.1_pt1 | contig 14869 bp, 8 predicted proteins | sample 1577471 | NCBI WGS metagenome assembly OHBP01 (sample SAMEA3879503, study PRJEB24766) | human gut metagenome | biome: human-associated habitat; feature: feces | place: USA | collected 1985/1987
TCCGCCTTTTTATTCAGACGAAAGAGAGGACCGGGACCTATCCAATTCGTGCTCGAATTATACCAGACCAAAGGTTTAACACCTTGACTCAAAGCATATTTCACGGCATCTTGGATATTTCCCCCATTTCTCATTACATCCCATTCCCAATCGATCAAATCATAAGGCCACTTCATCTTGACTGCCAGGTCAATGTATTCCTTCACGATTTGATAATCTTGAGAACCATGGTTGTATGCCCAATAAATCCATGACACCATTCCGGGTTTTATCCATTCCGTATCCTCCACCTTAGAAGGGTCAGACACATCCGTCACCAGTGTAGACTCAGTAATATCAGCTAAAGAACCAGCAATAAGCAATCGCCATGGAGACTCCCACACACCGCTAAAATCAAGTTTTTTATCACCCAATCGCACCTGATAATTATCGCGATTATCCCCATTATACAGAAAAGAGCCACAATGCCCCCGTCTGATATTAGCCTCCGTAATCAGCACAAACACAGAATCCCGTGGTTCTATAAGCGCCGGATATCCCCAAAGGTCAATCTCCGGGCGATTGGCAAGCTTACCATCAGTAGACAGCGGGAAAAACTTTTCATAACCCGGATCATATTGTTGTATCCATCTTTTACTCCCTTGTGGCAAGGCGTACGCCGTATATTCATTAATGATATGTTCTTCATCCGAAATAGCCTTAAGCCCATACTTAAATGCAATCCCATCGTTGTACACCCTAAACGTTACCTCCAAAGTTTGCCCTTCATCGTTTTCCAGAGAATAAACTCGTTCGGAAGCCTCATTCACACAATGGCTCCGTTTTCCCGTAATCATCCTATAATCATCAATCACGGATTTCGGTTCCGAAACTGATTTCAGTCTTAAGTTACCGGCAAACTTTTGCGCATCTGTTTCCAATCCCAGTTCGGAACGAAAAAGAATACTATCTCCCTTGTAATGCACAACGAAAGCGGCTTTTCCATAATCGCCATCCTTTGTTGTCACTACACCAACCTTTAAGGTTCCGTCAGGAGAAATAGTATCAAATGTCCCCGAGTGGCACGAACTGATTATAACAGCTATTACAATCCCCCATGTTTTTCTAAGTAAGTTCATAAACATACATATTTAGTTAGTACAACGACCCTTATTTTGTTAACCCAACAAAAGTAGGGAAATACCTCTGTACATATTTGCAATTTTAGATAATCCATTTGTGATTTTAGATAATATCGTCCTTCTATCCCACTGTAAAGCAAGAAAAGCCCGAAGCATATTTCTATCGCTTCGAGCTTTTCAATCATTTGTTATTCCTTTCCCAAAAACTATTTACCATTAAATTCCTATCAAAATAAATGCAAAATTTAACCTCTAACTTTATCTAACTTAATTTTTTCCTACCACTAATTCACTGCATTTTGAAATACAGCGATATTATATCCTCTGATGTCATGCGACCATTTATTTATCCATTACCATTGATTCGGGAACCAACAACCGTACTGCAAAAATCCCTCCTGCTGTAGTATCCGGTTTACTCTGGAACCTAACCGTAATTTTATCTTTCGATTTCAGCAAAGTGGCCGGAATATTATATTCCACATTACAGAACAAGTCTTTCTTCCATTTCCCGACAATATTTTCCGTAACGATAGTTTGACCGTCAACCAGAATATCAAAGCTCCTGCTACCAGACTCAGCTCCCCAATAACGGACCATCAATGAGAGATTCTCATTTCCTTTCGTGGTCAGTGTATATTCGAAATATCCCCCATTACGGGCATCACGCCAAGCCTCACCGGCATGTACTCCACGATGTGAATCCTGAGTTTTCATTGCATGATCCGACTCAGGCTGTTGCTCACCCGATGATACCATATCCACAGTACGCTTGTCGAGTATCATTCTCCCACGTTCTTCAGCTTCCACAGCTTGTTTATATTCCCTGAATGCGGGCTCGGACATTGATAACCAATACATCATATAGCGGCTATCATGAATTCCATAGAATGGTTCAAGTATCAGCTTCTTATATTTTTCCTGAGTAAACAAACCGGGAACAGTAAAACTAAAAGATTTTCCTTCGACAGGCCTCATACTATTCAATTTATTCAGAATATCACTTCTTTCCCCTATAATATAAGGTGCGTCAAAAAGTGAAACCAGCGATCCGTGCGCAATATGCTCCCAACGCCCGTCTCCGGCAATTAATCCGGGCATATTTTCCGTTCCCGTCCTCGCACCTAACAAAATAGGGCCACGCATGATCGAGATAGCGTTAGGTACATTGGGCAGTTCTTCAATTCTCATGGTCATCGGAGTCTTTACTTCTACCACATCTCCTTTTGACCATTGGCGATCAATGGCTATATAAGAGCCTGGCTGCGCACTTTTTGCATAATCAACCCCGTTGCAGACCACCTGCATTTTTCCCTGCTCCACCCACGATGGATAACGTATCAGCATTTTAAACTGTGTTGCTTTGGAAGGATTAACAGTCAGCGTAGTCCCCTCTTCATTCGGAAAGTCCGTTTCTTGTACAATCTTAATCTTCTTCTCTTTCCAGTTCAATTCAGAAGGTATAAAAAGATTCACATACAGAGCATTATCCGCCGTATCATGGGTATAAATAAACTGCCCGTATTTACCATGATTCTCCATACCGGTACCCACACAACACCACATTGCTTTTCCCGGTGCCGAATAAACACGATAATGCGAGGGGCAAGCAGGTGTGAAATATACATATCCCCCATGTTCAGGATGCTGGGTAGAAAGGATATGATTATACATGGCACGTTCATAAAAATCGGCATATTCCACTTTGGGATGCATGCGAAACAGACCTTCGGTAAGTTTCAGCATATTGTTAGTATTACACGACTCCGGTCCCTGACGTTCGTGCATATAATCGGAACATTTTCCTGCTTCGGGAAAATGCTCACCCCGACTGTTTCCGCCTAATGACAAAGAGCGATGAGAAACTACAGTCTCCCAGAAAAATTCTGCAGCAGTCATAAAATCATTGTAATCCGGAGCGGTTTTCGAATTAAGTTCGGCCACACGCTGATATCCCACGGCTTTAGGCACTTGCGTATTGGCATGCTTGTTATCCAGATTATCAATGTGCCTTGCCATACTGTCGAAAATCTGCTTATGTGAGAAGCGCTTCGCCGTATCGAGATATTTGGGATTGCCGGTCATTTGCCAGGCATCCGCATACACTTCATTCATACCGCCAAATTCATTATCCAGCATACGCTCCATTTGCCGGTCGTCTAAATTAGAAATAACGTCAACGCCCCAGTCACAAAACTTCAGGAAGATCTTTTTCGCTTTTTCATTTTTACCGTAAAGCCAGGCATCCCGCAGTCCGGCATAGGTTTTATGCATATTATACCAGGCAACCCAATAGTTCCATACAATGCCTACATTCCCTTTTCTTATTTCTTCTGCAAACTTTTTACTGTTTGGAAAACCGCAAATAGAGCCGTCACCATTAGCCTGCTGTACACGTGCAAATTCAGAAACCATATAATCCATGCGTTTTTTGCATTCCAAATTACCTGTAGCGGCATAATGAATGGCTAAAGCAGTCAGATAGTGCCCACCGATATGCCCGTCAAGACCGTCTTTTTCCCAATTACCATACGTTTCCGCTTTCTTAGGTAATCCTGCTTCACGCAGGAAAGGAGCCAGCAAACGATCGGTATCATACTGAAGCAGAACCTTAACGTTCAAATCACAAGCATGCTTAAAAGGACCTGCGGTTATTCTCACATCTCCCAGAGGGAAAGTGTTCGGATAAAGCGCGTCCTGTGCAGTAAGGCTTGTAAAACTAATCGTTATCAGTAACAATAGAATCCATTTTTTCTTCATTTCCTAATCCTTGATTTATTTCCACTTATAATCATACTTTCATATGATCTGACACAATGCAAAAATAGGCCTATTATGTTATAGTCATTGTCAATTTCAGACATTTGATTTTAGATTTCAGATAAAACTTCTTTCGTAGCCTCACCGCAACTCTACCGTACTTACTCCGTGCATTTTTCAAAAGATGTAACACCAGGAAAGAAACGTGTAACATCATTATTGGGCTGAGAAAACAGAATGCCGTATGTTTGCGACATAAAATTCAGAACCATGAAAAACATTGCAATCATCTTAGTATGCGCATTGGCGTATTGCTTCGGGGTACAGGCACAAAGTAGTATCCCCCACTCCCAGGCCGGTTTCGACGTAGAAAAAACAGGAATAGCCCAAGGGAAAATAGAAACGGTGGCTTATAACTCTAAAACCGTCGGTACGAAGCGGAAAGCATTGGTTTATACCCCTCCCGGCTTCAGCAAAAGCAAGAAATACCCCGTACTTTATCTTCTGCATGGTATCGGTGGCGATGAACTGGAGTGGTTCAATAATGGCAAACCGCAAGTCATTCTCGATAACCTGTATGCCGAAGGCAAACTAACGCCGATGATCGTAGTACTCCCCAACGGAAGGGCCATAAAAGATGACCGCGCTACGGGCAATATCATGGCTCCGGATAAAGTAGAAGGCTTCGCCATTTTTGAAAAAGATCTGTTGAACGACCTGATTCCCTTTATTGAAAAGACATATCCTGTAATCAAGAATCGAGAGAGCAGGGCCATTGCAGGCCTGTCAATGGGTGGCGGGCAATCTCTAAACTTTGGTCTGGGAAATCTGGATAAATTCGCCTGGGTAGGAGGATTCTCATCCGCTCCCAACACCAAAGCACCCGAAGTGCTTGTCCCGAATCCGGAAGCTACCAAACAGCAACTGAAACTGTTGTGGATATCCTGCGGAGATAATGACAACCTAATGTCCTTCAGCGAGCGTACTCTACCTGCAACAGCATCGGATTCCCCACATCTTCTATGTGGAGCCCGGAGGCCACGACTTCAATGTATGGAAAAACGACCTCTACCTGTTCTCTCAATTGCTATTCAAGCCTGTAGATACATCAAGCTTCGATAAATACGGCCTTCACGGGACACGCGCGGAATCCAACGTACGGAATTCCAAATATCCGCAACTGACAGCAGACCACCGCGCTATTTTTCGCATAAAAGCCCCGGATGCACAGAAAGTACAGATAGATCTGGGACGGAAATATGATATGGTCAGACAGGAAGGGGGCATCTGGGAAACGGTAACCGATTCTTTGGGTGAAGGTTTCCATTACTATTCACTATTGATTGACGGAGTGGCGGTAGCCGATCCCGGAAGTGAAACTTTCTATGGCATGGGACGCATGGCAAGCGGCATTGAAGTTCCTTTCAAAGGTGGAGAATATTATGCACTGAAGGATGTGCCGCACGGTGATATCCGCATGAAACGTTACTACTCGGAAGTAAGCCGTTCGTGGAGACGCTTCTTTGTATATACGCCTGCCGGATATGACACCCACACGACTGAAAAATATCCTGTTTTATATCTGCTGCATGGTGGTGGAGAAGATGAACGCGGCTGGGCTACGCAAGGTAAAACGGACCTGATAATGGACAACCTGATCGCTGAGGGAAAGGCTAAACCGATGTTGATAATAATGCTAGACGGCAATATGGCTTCTGCCGGATTCAATGCCGGTGCCTTGAAAGCATTCGAAGCCGAGCTGATGCAGGCTGTCATTCCATTTGTAGAAAAGAACTATCGCGTCAGAAAAGAACCGGACAGCCGCGCACTTGCAGGCCTCTCTATGGGAGGCATACAGACACTTTATGCCGGCCTATACCATACAGATATGTTCGCTCATCTCGGTGTATTCAGTTCCGGATGGCTACCTTTCTACCAGAAAATCGCAGATGACCAATACGAGTTTATCAGCAAGAATAAAGCAGCGATAGACTCTCAACTCAGATTACTTTGGATTGCCATGGGAGGTAAAGAAGATATAGCCTATCAGAACTGTCAGAATATGCTTAAAGAGTTTGATACGCTAAAACTGAAGTATACATATTCCGAATACCCGGGTGGACACACCTGGCCGGTATGGAGGAATAATCTGTATCATTTTGCACAATTGTTATTCAACAAATGACAAAAGACACATTAGAAAACAATCTATCTTCTTACTCAATACTTACAAGGATTATCACAAATATATCTGATTTTGAAATTCAAATATCTAATATCAAAAGCCACTCATCCTTCGATAGCTTACTTTTGTCGCATGGTGTCTTATTGAACAAATAATAACATAAATATTTACGTATAAAAAAGATTAGATTGGTTATGAAAAGAATTCAAGTCGTTTTATTATTGTTTGCTATTGTCCCTATGTTTGCAATAACAAAAGCAATAGCCGGTAATAATAATCAGCCCAAAACGTCCAAATTTGTTTATCATGGAGCCGGTAATCCGTATCTACCGTTATGGGAACATTTGCCGGACGGAGAACCCCGTGTTTTTGAAGATCCCGACAATCCGGGAAAATTTCGCGCTTACATCATCGGTTCGCACGATGTCCGCTTCGGCAGTTATTGCGGGCCGGACATCAGAATGTGGTCGGCACCCGTAGAAGATTTATCAAGCTGGCGTGACGAAGGGCCTATCTTTACCTATCAGGTAGAAGGACAATGGGATGTGATGTACGCTCCCGACCTTGTTGAAGTGAAAAGGAAGGACGGCACAAAAGAATATTATCTGTACCCGCATAGCCGCGGTAGAGACAGAGAAGCGATGGTTGCCAAAGGAAGCCGCCCCGACGGGCCTTTTACCCCCATCAACCTGACTGCTGATGGTACAAAAACTCTGCCCGGAAGTATTCTGGGATTCGACCCGTCGGTATATATCGAATATATTACGGATCCGAACGATCCGGATTATGAAATCGGATTCAGAGCCTATGGATACTGGGGATTCCAACGTTCATTAGCCGCTCAACTGGACCAAAACACCATGTATTCCGTACGCCCGGGAACAGAGGTTATTCCTTATTTCATGCCGGCAGGCGTTCGCAGAGGTAACAATCGCGGTCCAAAGAATATTTCATATCCGCATATCTTTCCCGGAGAGGACCTCGAAGCATTCAACTTCTTTGAAGCTTCATCCATACGTAAGATCGGAAACAAATACGTGACCATCTATAGCGGACATTCAGGTCCCGACTATGGATTGGGCAGTTCCAACTCCACCTTGCGTTACGCTTATGGTGATTCTCCACTGGGTCCATGGAAAAGCGGCGGCGTTCTGGTCGATTCGCGTGCCCCGGTGTTAAATCAGGATGGTTCACACCTGCAAACAACTAATGCAGGACACAATACACACGGAAGTATAGAACTCATTAACGGACAATGGTATGTATTCTATCACCGTCCGCCACGGGGATTCGGCAACGCACGCCAGTCAATGGTAGCCCCAATCCATGTAGAATGGGATAAGAAACCGGTGTCGGAAGGCGGTAAAGTTTCCATCAGAGCCTACGATCCGTATGCAAAAAATAAAATCTGGACAGCCAAAGACAGCCAAGGAAATGAATACAAAGGAGCAGAAGTAACCTCGGAAGGATTCCATATATTCGGCCTTGATCCCTATCAGTATTATTCCGCGGGATTTGCATGTTATCTCTCCGACGGACGTATCCAGCAGGATTCATGGGACATCTGGGATAATCATGCCCCCATCACAAACGTGAAAAACGGCAATATAATAGGATATAAATACTTTGGCTTCGGCGGATTGAATAAAGACAAACTGGGTTTGAAAGCTTTCGAAGGAACCAAAAAGGGAAACCAAACAGCCTTCAACCTCTTCCTTACACCCAAAACATCAAAAACGTTTAAAGTGAACGTTTGGTTAGATGGTCCGTGGGATAACGAAACCTGGAAAGGGACGAAGATAGGCGAAATTGTTGTTCCCGCCAACTCGGCGCAGAAAACGGAACAGTTTACAATTGATGTATCGAAGTTTGTTGACCACCTGGACAAGAAACATGCAATCTATCTCGTTGCTGAAAGCGAAGAAACGGGCAATCTTTTCGATTTAGCCGGCTTGGGATTCAGCTCAAACAAGAAGAAGATCACTCGCCCTATTGTCCCCAAAGTAAATATAGAGGTCAATGGAAAAGCAATCGAAGTACCGGCAACTCCTATACGCTCTACTGAAAGCAATGGTATTACCGGCTATGACATCTATGAAGCTGTTTACAAACTTCCGGCCGGAACTACCGGAACCCCTACTGTATCGGCATCAGCGACTGATAAGAATGTGAAAGTAGAGATTATCCAGGCAACATCGGTTTCCGGAACTGCTATTGTGAAATTCGATTATAAAGGAGTAGTTAAAACATATAAGGTTGTGTTTACTCCTCTTGCATAAGAATATCAGAATGTAACCATGAAAAAAACATTTACTATCCTATTATTTATATGTGCAGCCACAGGGATAAATGCACAAGATAAATTGTATCCCAACGAGTTTCCGCTCTCACAAATAACACTCCTCGAAGGGCCGTTGAAACATGCCCGGGACTTGAATATCGAGACATTGCTCAAGTACGACTGTGACCGTTTGATGGCTCCCTATCGAAAAGAAGCAGGGCTGACACCCAAAGCTAAATGTTATCCCAACTGGGACGGATTAGACGGACACGTCGGAGGACATTACCTCACAGCTATGGCCATCAATGCAGCCACCGGCAATGAAGAATGTCGTAAGCGTATGGAGTACATTATCAGTGAAATTGCCGAATGTGCCGAAGCCAATTGCAAGAATCATCCCCAATGGGGTGTTGGCTACATGGGCGGAATGCCTAACAGCCAGAATATTTGGAATGGCTTTAAAGACGGAGACTTCCGCGTATACAGTGGCTCATGGGCACCGTTCTACAATTTGCATAAGATGTATGCCGGCTTACGCGACGCATGGCTATATTGCGGCAATGAACAGGCAAAGAGTCTTTTTCTACAGTTTTGCAATTGGGCAATCCACATCACATCAGGATTGTCGGATGAACAGATGGAACGGATGCTTGGCAACGAGCATGGCGGCATGAACGAAGTACTTGCTGATGCGTATGCCATTACTCATGAACAGAAGTACCTTGACTGCGCAAAACGTTTCTCCCACAAACGGTTATTTACTCCTATGTCGCAGCGGCAAGACTGCCTCGACAATATGCACGCCAATACGCAAGTACCCAAAGTTATCGGCTTTGAGCGTATATCAGAGCTGTCGGGAAATGAGGATTATCATGTGGCAAGTTCATTCTTCTGGGATATCGTAACCGGCGAGCGCAGCCTTGCATTTGGCGGAAACAGCCGTCGTGAGCATTTCCCTGCCAAGGATGCTTGTATGGATTTCATCAACGACATTGACGGTCCTGAGAGCTGTAACACCAACAATATGTTGAAACTTACAGAAGACCTCCACCGTCGTAATCCGGAAGCGCGGTATGCCGACTACTACGAGCTTGCCACATTCAACCACATACTCTCCACCCAGCACCCGGAACATGGAGGCTACGTCTATTTCACGCCTGCCCGTCCCCGCCACTATCGCAACTACTCCGCTCCTAATGAAGCAATGTGGTGTTGTGTCGGCACCGGTATGGAAAACCATGGCAAGTACGGACAGTTCATCTACACCCATGCAGGCGATGCCCTTTTTGTGAATCTATATGCGGCTTCACAGCTCGACTGGAAGGAACGCGGTATCACGTTACGTCAGGAGACGGCTTTCCCTTATTCTGAAAACAGTACTATTACTATTGCGGAAGGTAAAGGCACATTCAATCTCATGGTGCGCTATCCGGGATGGGTACATCCGGGCGAATTCAAGGTCAGTGTAAACGGAAAGCCTGTCGACATCATTACAGGCCCGTCCTCCTACGTCAGCATCAATCGCAAATGGAAAAAAGGCGATGTAGTAAACATCAATTTCCCAATGCACTCATCCCTGCGCTATCTACCCAACGAACCGCAGTACGTTGCTCTCATGCATGGACCTATCCTTCTCGGAATGAAAACCGGTACAGAGTCGATGGCTTCACTTATAGCGGATGATAGCCGCTTCGGGCAGTATGCAGGTGGTCCAAAGCAGCCTATTGATAAAGCTCCAATCCTCATCAACAATGACATTGCCAGTATCCCGTCACAGCTCACTCCTGTGTCTGGCAAACCGCTGCACTTCACACTCAGCACCCGCACGGAGAACAAGATTGAAGGAGAATTGCAACCATTCTTCGAAATTCATGACTCTCGTTACATGATATATTGGCTTGCCCTCACCGAAGGTAGCTACAAGCAGTATATCGATAACATTGCCAAGCAGGAACAGGAGCGTCAGGCACTCGAAGCAAGCACTGTCGACAAAGTGCAGCCAGGCGAACAGCAACCGGAGACCGACCACCAGATGGAGACCGACGAGTCATACACCGGTAACACAAATAATGTCTTCTATCGCGATGCCCGCAACGGACATTATTTTAGCTACCTCATGCAAACCGATGGTCTGACTAACCTCAAGCTGCGACTCAAGTATTGGGGAGTGGGCGAATGGAAAAGCCACGAATTCGATATCTATATTGATGATGTACTTCTCCGTTCCATCAACAACACCGGCAAATATCGCATATCAGAGTTCAAGGCAGAAACCTATGACATTCCGGCTACTCTTTTGCAGGATAAGAAACAAGTACGCGTCAAGTTTGTGGCAAAACCCAACAAGCAAATAGGTGAAATATATGAAGTAAGATTAATAAAACAGTAGCTGGATAGCTACTGTTTTATTTCTTTTCCAATACGGATACAAGCTCCGCCACCCGGCGCTAACTTTATATTCAGAACTTCATTCCGCGTTACTTTCTTTTTCGAAACCTTAATCGTTTCTCTGTTACTCAAATAATGGGCATTCTCCCCATCTTCTACAATTTCCGCTTCATAGTCTCCTTTACCTAAGAAAGACAGCGGCACACGTAAAGTTCTACTTTCTTCGTTAGTTGCAGCTCCTACCAAGAATGCTCCATCTTCCGCTTGACGCATCATTATGATATATTCCCCTATTTCGCCATCCAAAGTCTTACTTTCCAGCCAAGGCATTTTCTGTGCAGACAAAAAGCGGAGTAAAGCAGGATATTTACGATAATATTCAGGAATATCCGGAATAATCGTTGCGCCGGAGAAAGTGATCAATGTTCGTGCAGCTTCCGATACCACCGTTGAAGGTACCTCCTGGCTATTATCCGAACGCGTCGTTTTCCCTTGCCGCAAGTCAAACATACCATTATTCATATCAATCGGGCCGGCTATCATATTCACAAATACCGAAGTAACAAAGGTCTTGGGATAGAAAATCTCATGGCCGTCCAATTGAGCCTTGCAATATTCACGCGTCACAGCATTGGGCCACGTCCGCATCTGCCCATAGGGATGCACCGGATAATCATGAAAATCTACCAATAATTTATACCGTGCACACATTTCAGTTATACTCTTCGTTCTGGTATTCTTCTCTTCGCCATCTCCAGCCATAAAACCATACTTCACCCCGGCAGCTCCCCATGCGCCATATTGCTTCAAGGTTTCCTCCAACGGATAATTACGTCCTCCTACATCATTCAGATACAGCCAAATGCCTACTCCTTTCTGTTTTCCATATTGAATCAACTTTCGTACATCCCTGGCCTTATCTCCCTTTACAGGATCTGAGCCTTGCTCAAACTCAGGTCCATACCAGTTGGCATCAAGAACCAGATAGGCAAAACCCTGTTCGGCGGCAAAATCAACCATTCTTTCCCAAGAAGGATAAGACATTGTATAATGAAATCCTTCCCATTGAGCACCATTGATACGCCAGTCCCACAATGCAACTCCCGGCTTTACCCATGAAAAATCATAATCTCCGGAAGGTTCCGGATTCAATAATTCCAAGAGATGAGAATCTACCAGATCGCCCGGACGATTGCCGCAAAGAACCACACGCCATGCCGATTGATACCCCGCATGAAGCAAATGCGGCTTTACAGACACAGAAAACAAACATTGCCCTTTTTCCGACTTTAGTTTCAAAGGTTCCCCTTCATCCAGACAAGCTTCATGGACAGCCAGATATAAATCATCCGCAGCCTTCACCGTCATCACAGGCAAGCGTTCACCATCAGTTTCCGTCAATCGTTCCGGACCGATATTATGCCTTTCACCATTATAAAACCATGCAGTATAATCGCCTGCAAAATTAAAAGTAGTAAGTTCCAATGCAGAACCTGCATCTTGAGGCGACACATAGCGAAAAGCCACACCTTCATTATAAGCCCGTGCCACTACCTCCAAAGCATCCGATGATTTCGCTTCATTCACAAAAGACAACTTCATCTCATTGTATTTATCGGGTACCACGGCACGCTTTCCCCACAGAGGCTTCCAAACAGAATTCACTTTGTTACGAGTAACCTTTCCCATTTTCCATCCCCGGAAAGGAAAAGTCAGCCCATCTTCCGTTTTAAACCCCAATGCAGAAGCATCAATCACTTGTTTACGCTTCACGGATAATTGATAAGTCAGCTCACCGGCATCCGTTTGAATAATCGCTAACTGTATCTTTCCGTCAGGCGAATCAACCGTGTATTTTTTTTCACCGGCATAACAATAGGTTCCTATCAATAAGAACAACAAACACAATTTTCTCATAATCCGATTTTATCACATCAATAAACTTTATTAAATACCGGCTTCATTATAAAACTGAATTCATAATTACCGTACGGCAAGCGGTATTGCGGATAAGCGATAGCTCCCCAACTATTTTCACAAGCCAGCCCCAATTGAGCCTTGTCTATGCAAAGATTCGTATAATCTACCGGGATTACCTCCGGCGAATGACGCTGATCTTTATTCAATCCGTCGTCCAAAGATTCAATCGTATAATTCAGAGCCGATGCCGAGAACGGTGCTTCCGCAACAAATTGCAACCCGGACCCCGCTTCATTCAGTTGTCTCCACCAACGTATATCAGTCTTAGTACCCGTTTCTTGCGGACGGATATATGGATAGAATTGTTCAGCCACCGTCTGACGATAAATTCCCAAATCCGTTGCATGATTACGGTCCGAATAGTTTTCCACAGGACCTCTGCCATAATAGTTGATTCTATAGAACTCGTCAGGCATCTGCATCTGCATGCCGAAGCGGAACATATCAGGTACTTTCTCTGCTTCACCGGCAACCATTTTCTGGGTAACTTTTATCTCACCTGTATTATTTATCACATAAGTCAGATATAATTTAGCAGATACATCAGGCATTTCATATCCGGCCTCAACTACAATCGTTCCATTTTCCTGCTTATTGGTAAATGAAGTTCTTTTCAGTTTTGGATTCAACCATACTCTGTATTTATGCTGCAACCTGGCACCATAATCGTTGTCAGTAGGCGCACGCCAGAAATTAGGCACGAGTTGTCCGCCATCATTCATTAATTCTTTGCCTGCAACCTTATATCTGCTCAGGAAACCATTGTTCTTCGCAAACTCGATAATGAAATCCTCACCTTCAATGATCAGATAATTGCCATCATTATTATTCACGGAAGGAGCAACCGATTCTATATTCGCTTTCTTCACATTCACTAATGCCATATCGGGTGCTTTATAGGGAATGACGGACATTTGAGCTTTTGCAACAGTAAATCCGGGAGATAATAAGGTTTCAGCCTTTTTAAGTTTATAAGACACATTCAGTAATAGTTCTTTGTCTTTATACGAATTTACATCGGAGATGTCCAGTTTTAGTTTCGCCTTTTGTTGAGGAGCAACATTCAGATTGCTAACAGTGCCGGCTTCTACCAATTCACCATCTGCCAATAACTGCCAATCCAGATAATAAGCGGAAAGATCACGGAAGAAATTCTCATTAAAGATTTCTATTTCTCCATTTTGCAGGTTGACGGGATGTGTCCAAATGGACTGATAAAAGTAACCCACTTCGTACATGTGCGGATTCGGTACCCTGTCAGGGCTTATCAGACCATTATCACAGAAATTATTGTCAGAACCATCGTACTTATTAAAATCTCCGCCATACGCATATATTTCAATACCATCTTTATTTTTCCAACGCACAGACTGGTCAACAAAGTCCCAAATAAACCCACCCTGGAATTTCGGATATTTACGTATCAGGTCCCAATATTCTTTGAATCCACCCATAGAATTACCCATAGCATGCGCATATTCACACTGTATAAGCGGCTTAGTAGCATTACTCTTGGCATAATCCTCACACGCACTGTACCACAAATACATCGGGCAGAAAATATCGGTATAATAATCATGACCGGCCTGTTCATACTGCACGGGGCGTGTCGCATCTTCCGCTTTTATCCAACGGTAGCAAGCCTCAAAGTTAGGGCCGGGACCGGTTTCGTTGCCCAATGACCAAATAATAACCGAAGGATGATTGTAACTGCGCTGCACATTACGCTGGTTACGTTCCAGATGTGCTTTGGCAAAAGAAGCATGTTTAGAAAGCTGATTATTAGTATATAACATTCCGTGCGCCTCTACATTAGCCTCAGCTACGACATACAAACCATACTCATCGCACAATTCATACCAAAGATTATCGTCAGGATAATGACACGTACGCACAGCATTAATATTGAATTGTTTCATAATCCGAATGTCCTGCAACATACGCTCCCGTGAAATAACATATCCATAATCGGGATCCATTTCATGGCGGTTGGCACCTTTAATAAGTACAGGCTGTCCGTTCACAAGCAGCTGAGCATCCTTAATCTCCACTTTACGGAAACCCACTTTTACCGGAATAACTTCTAAAATATCATTGCCATTCTTTAAAGTAGCGGTCAGGCAATAAAGATTGGGCATTTCCGCACTCCATTTA
>OHBP01000781.1_pt1 | contig 14735 bp, 10 predicted proteins | sample 1577471 | NCBI WGS metagenome assembly OHBP01 (sample SAMEA3879503, study PRJEB24766) | human gut metagenome | biome: human-associated habitat; feature: feces | place: USA | collected 1985/1987
GCCACGGTGACACCGGCGGCGCGAATCTCGTGCAGACGTTGCGTGATGAGCTCCGGCTTGACCGGCTCGGCATAGATCTGCTGGATACGCTCGGTGGCCTGATCGGCCGGCAGTCCGGCGATTTCGTCCAACAGCGGGGTCGGATCCTCGTAACGGGTCCACAGACCTTCCAGATCGAGCACGCCGAGCGCACCCATCTTGCCCATGGCGATGGCGGTGGCCGGGCTGGTCACCGAATCCATGGGGGCGCCGATCACCGGCACATCGAACTCATAGGCGTCGATCTGCCAAGAGGTGGAGACGTCCTCGGGGTCGCGGGTGCGACGGGAGGGGACGATTGCCACATCGTCGAGTGCGTAGCCGAGACGGCCTTTTTTGCCCAAACCGATTTCAATTTCCTGAGACATGGTTTCCAGCCTATTGCCCGGGTGGGACGCCAACAAGGCCGTTTCCCACGGACCGGACGATTGCTTCAAGTCGTTACAAACATGCGCTATGACTAAATCATCTTCACACCATCTATCAGGAGGAAGCATGGCCAAAATCAAGGTCGAGGGAAAGGTCGTCGAGCTCGACGGCGACGAGATGACCCGCGTGATCTGGAAGGACATCAAGGATCGTCTGATCCTGCCGTACCTCGACGTGAACCTCGACTACTACGATCTGGGCATCGAGCACCGCGACGAGACCGATGACCAGGTGACCATCGACGCCGCCCACGCCATCCAGAAGCACCATGTCGGTGTCAAGTGCGCCACCATCACCCCCGATGAGGCCCGAGTCAAGGAATTCGGTCTCAAGAAGATGTGGAAGTCCCCCAACGGCACCATCCGCAACATCCTGGGCGGCACGATCTTCCGCGAGCCGATTGTGATGAGCAACGTGCCTCGTCTGGTGCCCGGCTGGACCAAGCCGATCGTCGTAGCCCGTCACGCATTCGGCGACCAGTACAAGGCCACCGATTTCAAGGTTCCGGGAGCCGGCCAGCTGACCGTCACCTTCACTCCCGAGGACGGCTCCGAGCCGATTGAGCACGTGGTCTATGACTACGGCCAGGACGGCGGCGTGGCCCAGGTGCAGTACAACGTCAACGATTCGATCCGCGGTTTCGCTCGCGCCTGCTTCAACTACGGCCTGATGCGTCATTACCCGGTGTACTTGTCCACCAAGAACACGATTTTGAAGGCCTACGACGGCCAGTTCAAGGACATCTTTGCCGAGGTGTTCGAGACCGAATACAAGGACAGGTACGCCGAGGCCGGCCTGACTTACGAGCACCGCCTGATCGACGACATGGTGGCCAGCTCCCTGAAGTGGCACGGCGGTTACATCTGGGCCTGCAAGAACTACGATGGCGATGTGCAGTCCGACTCCGTGGCCCAGGGCTTCGGTTCGCTGGGCCTCATGACCTCCGTGCTCATGACCCCGGACGGCCAGACCGTCGAGGCCGAAGCGGCGCACGGCACCGTGACCCGTCACTACCGCCGCTGGCAGAAGGGCGAGAAGACCTCCACCAACCCAATCGCATCCATCTTCGCGTGGACCGGCGGCCTTAAGCACCGCGCCGATCTGGACGGCACGCCCGAAGTCCGTCACTTCGCCAAGACGCTGGAGAAGGTCATCGTCGACACCGTTGAAGGCGGTCAGATGACCAAGGATCTGGCCATGCTCATCGGCCCGGACGAACCGTGGCTCGACACCGACGGCTTCATGAACGCGCTGGACGAGAACCTGGCCAAGGCTCTGGCCGAGTAAATCATCGAACACATCGTGCGGACCTACATGGGTCATGTCATGTCGCAAACTGTCATGATTGTCGTGCTTCATCTGGAATGTTCCTCAGCACGATAATCATGACAGTTGTTCGATGCACGCACGTAATACCTCTAATTGTTCCCGGATATGTGGCGATTTGTCCACTGGTCCGGGACTTTTTCGTATACGGCCTACTAGAATCGTGATTCAGCTTGTTTTCACGCCCGCTTGAGGAGGTTTCGCCGCTTATGGTGTTCGCACGCCGCTCAACCACCCTGCTCGCCGCCATTATCGCATCCTGCGCGATGGTGCTGTCACTGACCGCGTGCACCTCATACAATAAGACCGTTGTAGATGGTCAAACCACGGTGACGTCCAATTCTGCCGGCGGCGTGGCCGTGTTCACACCTTCGGACGGCATTACGCTGAACCAGCAGACGCCACTGAACAAATGGGCGAAGCTGGTGCCTGACCTAGCCAAGGCTCTGGCCGACGCCGGTTTCAAGAAAGGCGATATCGATCATACGACGTCCGACTCGTTGGCCAAGCAAAGCCGCGCCATCCAAGACTTTGTGGTCGATCATCTTTCGAATAACACCACGGACGATTCCGGCATTGCCATCGCGCCCGACAACATGACATTGCTCGTGGCTCCAGTAGTCGAGGCCGACGCTTCCACTCGCCAATACGGCGATTACATCAGCCAGAACCTGAGCACCAACGATGCCACGGATGAGGGAGCTACTTCTGACGGTGAATCTTCCGAAGACGACTCGTCCAAAGACGATTCGTCCAACACTGAGAGCGACAGCACTGCATCGGACGAGCAGGCGCAGGCCGTGGACCGGCTGGTCTCATCGCTCAAGCTGGCCAAGGAATCCGGCATGCATGTGGTATTGCTCGGCAACAGTATCGAGGGATATAAGCCGGACGCCTTCGTCAAGTTCTCGGACGCCCAGACCATCGGCAAGCTACAGGCGGAAAAGATGGTGTCCAAACTCAAGTTGGATAAGGCCAGTAAAGACAACCCCAAATACATTGAGGTGCTGCTGCCATACACCGCCGTGGACGAAAAAGGCAACGCCAACGATTCCACGTTCGCCCAAGAGGCGTTCCGTGGTATCTGGCAGGTACTGGGCTCCTACTATCAGAAGGGCGTTGTGGAAAGCCCTTCAGGCACCTTGGACGGCAAATCCACGGAAAACGATTGGCAAGCCGTGGCCTACGATGCCGCTAAGGAAGGCTCCACTGCGAAAGTGCTTGACAAGCGTCTGGCAAAAACCGACGGACAGTCCACACTCACCCGTATTGACGGCATCATCACGATGAACGACTACATCGCCTCCGAGGTCGTCAAGGAATTGGACGATCTGGGATACACCGGCTCTGCCGCCGATATCAATCCGCAGATCACCATCTCGGGCATTGTCGGCAATATCACCGGCAAGAAGGATCTCAGCCGCGACGCCGTGCCGGACCCGATCAAATCCCCTGAAAACGACAACGCAAACGACTCATCCAGTTCCGATGACGATGCGGACGAGGACACCTCCGCTTCCGACAAGGACCGTGACTCGCAGTGGCCTCTAGTAACCGGATACGGCGCGTATGTCTCGAACATCCCATCCATCGTCAATGGCAAGCAATGGATGACCGGCATGGAAGACAGACAGACCATCGCCACGGATATCGCTCAGGCCTGCGCCAAGCTCAACAAGGACGAAGCGCTGAATTCCATGCCTTCAATCAGGAACTCCGAGGTAGGCAGCGTGAAGAAGATCCCGACCATCAGCGAACCGTTGCTGGCTGTCAGCGCCAGCAATCTCAAGTCCGCGCTGATCGACCCCGGATATATTTCCTTGGCCGATGCCGGTCTGTGATTCATACTCGTCACGCCGCTAGCCGCCTGCGATGTCTCTTCCGTACGGCCCTGTTCCGGCCGACAATCACCGTTAAATCATGACGGTTTCAGTACGATTTTTCGACTCCCCGCATATTGCTGTGGATCAAGATAATCGGCCGTTCCTCGCTTGAGGCCCCAATGCAGGCAACGGTCTTCGCAATGGTCCGAGCTGCCTTCAACGATGCCTACGGGCTGTCTGCGGGAGATCGTATCCCCCACTGAGAGCTCGGTAACGGCCGGTTCGAATGTCGACGTGACACCTCCACGATGCCGTACACTCACCACATCTTTGCCAGCTACTTTGCCAGCAAAACTCACGGTCCCTGCCTGCGGTGACAGAATTACGGTACCTTGCTCCGCAACAAGATCCACTCCACGATGACCTGGTGCCCACGGGTTGATCGGCCGCTCGAACTGTTGTTCGACCTGTGGATCGTCGACCGGCCAGTCGAATCGGGATTCGCACTGATTGCCATTGCGCCACGCCAAATCAGACATATCGGTGAAATCCTCCACCGTGTATGCCGCATCTCCGGTCACCGCAGTATCCGCATGCGCAACATGCTGAGGCGTGGATGCCAGCCCTACTCCCAAGGCAAGCAGCAGGCCGATAACGGCGGCCAACGCGATTATGGCATCCATACGCCGTTGCCGTTCCTGAGCCCGCTGACGCGCCTGCTGACGCCGCCGGCTGGCACGTCGGGCTTCGTCGCGACGCCAATCAAACAACAGTGGTGCATTCATGAGATTCCTCCCCATAGTGTGAGTGTGATGTGATTCCGGCTTCTTTGCCGGTGATACCCACCTTGAGGGGTCCGAAACAGGATGTCCAGCCAGAACGACCTATGTGGTTCTAGCTTCCGAAGTTATCCACAATGAAATTTCGCGTGACAGTATCGCCGCATCGTCATCATGTTGTATGAGTGGGTATTCGATGAGTCCGATTCTGCGGAATTCAGCGCGACATGCCCTACACGCATGTAATTTGCTTTTTCGTGGCAGGCATGTAAGATATGTGACTTGTGCGCGAGAGAAATCTCAAACACAGCAGACATTCCTGCGTAGCTCAGTTGGCAGAGCATCCGACTGTTAATCGGACGGTCACTGGTTCAAGCCCAGTCGCAGGAGCCATCGAAAGCCTCGGTTCTCCGAGGCTTTTTTATTTTCATTGCATTGGTGACCAGACACGACACCCCATCATCAACCGGGAAATCCATGGCGAAGACCTCACCACTACTCACATCAGGCAGACAGGTCACTGTCAATTCACCGATGAGAGGCGCGGTATTCCCAGTATCAGTTTGGGAATACCGCGCAAATCTTACATCGAGACCTTGGTCAGGGGCATGGCGGAGTCGATCGGGAAGTCGGGGGCGCTGGGGGCCACGCCGGCCTCGACCAGGTTCACGCCGAGCATGGCGACCATGGCACCGTTGTCGGTGCAAAGCTTGATTTGCGGGATACGGACGTCGACGCCGTAGTTCTCGCCGAATTCGAGCAGTTTGGCGCGCAGCTGCGAGTTGGCGGAGAAGCCGCCGCCCACGATCAGCGTGTTGGAATCGTACTGCCGGCAGCCGCGCATGGCCTTACGGGCCAGCACGGTGGCCACGGAATCGGCCAGGGAGGCGCACACGTCGTCCACCGGAATCTCATGGCCGGCGGCCTGCTCGCTTTCCACCCAGCGAGCCACGGCGGTCTTGACACCGGAGAAACTGAAATCATACGGGTGCGCGGCACCGGCCTTGCCTTGTGTCAGGCCCATCGGCACCTTGATGGCGTGCGGGTCGCCGTTCTGGCCGTGGCGGTCGATGTGCGGGCCGCCCGGATACGGGAAGCCGAGCAGGCGGGCGACCTTGTCGAAGCACTCCCCCGCCGCGTCATCCAGCGTGGTACCAACCACGTCGATTTTGCGCGGCATGTCTTCCACGTGCAGCAGCGAGGTGTGGCCGCCGGAGACGATCAGCGCCAGCGTGTCCTTGGGGAACGGGCCGAACTGCAGCTGAGTGACGGCGATGTGCCCGATCACATGGTTGATGCCGTAGATCGGCTTGTTCGCAGCCCAGGCCAGCGCCTTGGCGCCGGACACGCCCACGGCCAGGCAACCGGCCAGTCCGGGACCGGCGGACACGGCGATGGCGTCCACATCCGCCAACGTCATGTTCGCGTCGGCGAGCGCCTTGGACACGCATGGCACGAAGGCCTCGGCGTGCGCACGGGAGGCGATTTCGGGGATCACGCCGCCGTATCGCGCGTGTTCCTCCATGGATGAGGCCACGACGTTGGAGAGCAGTTCGCGGCCGCGTACGATGGCGGCTGCGGTTTCGTCGCAGGTGGATTCAATACCCAGTACAACCGGTTCGCTCATCGTGCTTCTCCGTTCTTCTCCGTTTGCTTGCTGGTGATGTCTTCAATGTCCGCCGATGCCGTCTGCGGGGCGGCAAAGCCCACGACCCTCGGCTTCAGGTCCAAGCTCATGGTGTATGCGTCGATGCCTTCGGGCTGGTAGTAGCGTTTGCGCAATCCCATGCGTTCGAATCCGAACCGCTGATATAGGGCCAGCGCAGGGTCGTTATCCACACGCACTTCGAGCAGCATGCGCAAGGCGCCCTGACGTTTCGCCTCGTCGACCAGTGCCTGAAGCAACGCAGCGGCGATGCCTTGCCGCTGGTATGCCTTGCCCACGCCGATGGTCATGAGCTCGGCGTCCTCGCCGTCATACCAGAAGCCGGCGTAGCCGCGGACAACCGCCTGTTCCGCCTCCCCCAGCACATCCAGCAGATACGTGCGGGCCGGTGCGCCCAGTTCCTCTCGCACCATGTTCGCATTCCATGCGCCGCGGCCGAACAGTTCGCCTTCCAACTGTGCAATGGAACGAACCGCAAGATCACGACTCACAGCAGTGATATCAACAATCATCGGACACAACCCGCCTCACGCTTTATCGGCACCGGCATGGCCGAGCACGTGCTTCAGCGGGTTCGGCACTTCGGCGTCCGGCCGGCGCAGGTACAACGGTTCGATCGGCACGACCTGGTCGCCGCGCAGTTCGCAGCTCAACGCGGTGGTCGCAAAGACGGCGAGCCCGGCTTTCCCGGCATCCAATACCGATCCGTCCACCACGGAGCCCAGCGCACGCAGTCCCTGCCAGACGGACGCGTATTTGGCCGCGCCGTGGCCGGCCACATCCACCACATAGCTGACGCCGTCGCGTTCGCCGTGTTCCGCGAGCGCCGCGTTCACCCGTTCGACGATATGCTCCGGGTAGTCGATATCCATCTCGATCCAGCGTCGTTCGGCGGCGTCCTCGTCCGGCAGGCTGATGCTGCCGTGGTTGAGCGAGAAGTACAGCTGCTTGCGGCGCGCATCGTTGACGCACAGCGTGACGTGGCGGTCGAGTTCGTGTTCCTTGGCCTCGGCGTCCGGGACGTCACCATCCGATTGGCGCGAACTCAAGCGCGGCACGTCGGCCAGGAAATCGATGCCGTCAAACATGGCGCTGTCACCCAGCACGAAGCTCATCATCTCGCCTTGCGGGTCGAGTACGTTCTGTCCGACGAGCTTGGCCCCGGTGGCGAAGGCCAACGCCTTGGCGGCCACGATGCCGGCGCGCAGGCCGGTGAATGGCGCCGGGCCGATGCCCACGACGATCTCCTCGATATCGGCAGGAGTCAGGCCGGCCTCCTCGACCGCGCGCGCGATATTGACCTGCAGTTTCTCCACATGGGTGCGCGAATCGGTCTCCACAATGGGCTCGCGCCCCACAATGCCGACCGTCGAACCGAATGAGGTGTCAATCACCAACGTGCAACCCATGAATCCTCCTAGTCGTAAAGCCTCTAGAGAGTGTACATCGAGGAGTCTATGGGCGCATGGCTTATTGCAGGTCGAACGCGGCCCATCGCTTGCCGACTGGGACGAATGCGACGGTACGAGTGCCGTTGCTGGTGAGTTCGCCGTCTGATCCAGCGGATGCGACATCGGAGGAATCGAGAGGTCGATCGATATGGATTTCAAGTCGTTCTGGTGCCAAGGCGGTGGCCATTTGTTCGCCCCACTCCATAAGCACCACCGTGTTCTCGCCGGGGTCTTCAAGTTCTTCGTCCAATCCCAGCGATTCCAGCTCGTCCAACAAACGCCCGATGGCGTCCTGCCCCGGCGCATAGGCTGAGCCGCCCAGACGGTAGGCATCCACATGCACCAGATGAGCCGGAGTGCCGTCGGCGAAATGCCCGTCAAGTTCGCGGGCAATGGTGAATGTAGGAGACACGATGGGTTCGGTAATGTCCAGCCCCGCGCCGAAGCCCTGGGCGAATGTGGTTTTGCCGGCACCAAGAGGGCCTGAGAGCAGCAATACATCGCCGCCGTGTACCATTCCGGCCACGCGGCGGCCGAGCTCCTGCATGGCCTCGCTGGTGGGAGCCGCAATAGTGTGTTCGCTCATAAATACCCCTTTATCGACTTTTACCGACCTTTATGACTGATGTCTTCAATGCAGCGTTCCAGCGCATATACCGGGTCGCCGCCGTTCGTTTTGCTTTGCTCATCCGCCCAGGCGAGCATACGGATGCAATGCGCGAGTCCTGCCGAAGTCCAGCCGCCAAGTTGGCGCATCGCATTCTTCAGCACCCACGGATTGGTTTTCGCTTCGGCCTGTGAAATCGTGCCGGCCCGGACCGCCGAGGCTTTGGCAATGGTACGGAGCTTCATGGCCAACGCGCCGATCAGCGCGATGGGATCGGTCCCTTGTTCCACAGCTGCACGCATCATGACGATGGCTTCTGCGGTTTTGCCTTCCACGGCCTTGTCTGCCACGGCAAAACCGGTGACCTGCGGATTGGCGGTCAAATACTGGTTGACACGGTCGAGCCCCATCGGATTATCGTCAAAGTCGAAACACAATTGCTCGCACATGGCGGCGAGTTCGCCGGTTTTGCCGCCGAGCACGGATACCAGCTGCTGCGCGGCCATCGGTTCGACTCTACGACCGCGTTTCTCGAATTCTCCGAGTACGAAATTGAGTTGGGCATCCGGTTTCTTCAAATCCGGCACGTCCTCTTTGCGAGCGCCGGCTTTCACCAGTTGGTCGATGATCTTGCGCCCTTTGACGCCGCCCTCGTGCTGGCAGATCACCACGCTGGAGCCGTTCGGATCCTTGGCGGCCTGCTTGGTGTACGTCACCAGAGCTTCGGCGAGCTTTTCGTCGGCATTCTGCAGGTTGACGAGTTTGACCACGGCAACGTCGGAAAGCAACGATGGGCTGACGGCTTCATCGAAGGCATATTGGTCGGCCGATGTGGCGTCGAGCTCGATGAGTTCGGCGTCGGGTCGCGCCTTCAACGCTTGTGCGCACAGTGCCTTGGTGCGCGCGTCGTTCAAATACGAGTCGCCTCCGGGCACCACGGTTACCGGTACGTTCGCTGCTGTTTTCGCCATGCCCCCATCTCGCCACACAGGTTGGACAATGACCTGCCGGCATAACGGCCCGGCAGCACTCCGCGATTAGGCGTATGCCTCATCCAACAGGGCGTCGATATCCGCGAAACGCTTGGGAGCGGGACGCCATACCGGGTGACCGGCCGCGATGACCAGTGCCGGGTGTTCCAACGCGCGCAGGTCGTCCAGCGGATTGGCATTCAGCACAAGCAAATCAGCGGATTTGCCGACTTCCAAAGAACCGGTCTCGGCATCGACGCCGAGAATGGAGGCGTTGACGGCAGTGACTGCGTGCAGGGCCTCAGCCGGGCTGAAACCGGCGTATGCGACCAGCAGCTCCAGCTCACGCCATGTGGCGTACTGCGGCACGAATGTCATGCCTGTATCGGTGCCGACGCCTATCATCAATCCGGCCTCGTGCGCTTGACGGGCACCTGAAACCATGCCGCCGACCACATTCTTGGAATTCTCCAATTGGATGTCGGTGATGCCGGTCGCGTCCTGTCCAAGCAAGGTCAGGGGAAGGCCGGCGGAAAGTGTCGGAACCAGCGCCGAGTATCCGCGCAACGCATTCGGATTGTGCCGGAACATGCCGATCAATTCGTCGTCGAGCACGCTGCCGTGTTCGATGGTATCGACGCCGGCCAGCAGCGAACGCCGCACGCCTTCCGGGCTTTGCGCGTGCGCGCCGACAATAACACCGTACTGATGCGCCTCATCGCAAATCGCCCGCATCTGTTCCACGCTCATCTGCGGGCTGCCGGCCTCGCCGATTTCCTGTGCATCGGTTACGCCGCCGGTCGCGGCGATTTTGATGGCGTTGACGCCAGCCTTGAGATTCTGCGCGACTGCGGTACGCGCCTCTTCCGGGGTGCCGCTGGTCAGTGCGATAAGCGGGGCGCCATGGCCTTCGGGAATCGCCATCAGCGGTCCGGACGCCAAGATACGCGGTCCGAGGATTTGGCCTGCATCAATCTGATCGCGTAATGTCACGACTTCATATCCCACGTCGCCAAGCGTGCGGATCGTCGTAACGCCGGACTCCAGCAATGTTGTGGCGTTGTGTTTTACGGTTGCGGCCATGTACGGCTTGCCCAATGGCGAATGCGCGAATGTGGCGACCATACGTTGGCCTTTGGGCGTCGCCAGCTTCGGATTGAGCGGCTTGCCTTGGGAGAACAGATGGGTATGCGCATTGATCAGCCCCGGCATCACGATTTTGCCGGTGCCGTCAAGATAGTGGTATTCGGCTGGGATACTGGTTTCGATGCTGGGTGCAACCTGTTCGATACGTCCGTCGGCTCCGACCACGATCGTCATGTTACGCAGTATGGTTCCGGCTTTATCTCCGGTGACGATGGTGGCGTGGGCCAATGCGAATGGTTCGACTATCGGATTATGAGACAACATCATCGCCGGCACTCCTTCATGCAGCTGGTTGAACTGGTCTCAACTGTATCGCAGTTTTGCCGGCTGATGGTTTATGCCGCGCGGCCTATCGCATAGGTTCGGCTGGCTATTGCGATGGTTGCTGCACCGAATACCGCATTGGCTATTCGGCTTGCCGCCGCGTAAAGAGACGTCTCGTCTCCTCGCACCAGAGACTGAGGCGGACACGCCAAGCGGAACCGAAGCGCACGCCAGGCATTCCGGCCTCATAACGACGGACATGCTGGAGGCAACGGCTGACGAACACCAGTAGCATGCCGATACCGATTTCCACCGCCACAATCAGCACGGCACCCGTAACGCCGTCTTTCCATGGGATGACGGCCATCGTGCTGCCACCCAGCCACAACGCCACCCGTTCCATCACCAGCGTGCCCCATGACGATATCCACGCGAATACGCCGGCCAGCCATGGCTCGCACCATGCGCAGGCCAATGCCATCAATCCCGCCATCGTGGCCAATCCCACAAACGGCGACACCAACAGGTTCGCCGGCACGGACAGCAACGGCAACTCCGGTTCCATCAACACCTGAATCGGCAGGGTGAACAACTGCGCGGCCACGGTCATCGCCATCATTTCGGCGATGCCGTGCGGCATCGCTCGCTCAAAGGCACCGGCCAGCCGCTCCGCAAACAGCACGATACCCAGTACGGCGGCCGAAGACAAGGCGAATCCGTAGCTGGCCGACATATCCGGATTCACCGCCAATACACCGATTACCGTCCAGCACAGGGCGCTCAACGCTTGCGTACGCCGCCCCATCGCATACGTCAACGCACCTATCAATCCCATGATGAACGCGCGGGTGACCGAATCACTGGGGAACATCGCCAATGCCAGCAGCACATATACTCCAGAGACCAGCAACGCCGTCAGCCGCCGATCAAGCAGCATCCACATGCATAACCGGCGCACCAATCCCGCCACCAGTACAAAGTGGCCGCCGGATACGGCCATGAGGTGCATGATGCCGGACTGGCGGAACTGATTCTCCAACGTTTGCGCATACGTGCTGTTGACCGGCATCGGACCGGTCTCGCCGCCGATATAATCCTGGCCAAGCACACCCATCGTCAATCCCGGCACCAACACACGCCCCTGATCGGACAATTGTTCGGTCACGGTGAAAAACGCCTCCTGCACATGCGCAATCGCGGCGAGATGCCACGGCGGAGCCCGCACCTGTGCTACCGGCTGTTTTCCTTCCAAGAGCAGCCATAGTGGTATGCGTCCATATCGCGCTTGCTGCAATACGCCTGTCAGCAGATAGACCGCGCCTCGACGCAACTGCCCACAATACGATTCGTCGGCGTATACACGCACAGCGACCGTGGAACGTACATCCGTACCATCCACAGTGATGCCGCTCAGCCGTATGTCCGTCTGACAATCGTATGTGCGTTGGTCCGAAGCGATCACGGGCGTCGTCACCGTGGCCATGACTTCGTGGTATGAACTGGATTGGCGAGCTTGTGCGGAGGCAGGATCATGCCAGGCAATGGTGTCCGACGCGATTGCCGTCATACTGCCGATGCACGCCACCGCAACGCATACGGTCAATGTTCCCGTCCACCGGATCCGCAGGCGGAAAGACACCACAATCATCGCCGCCACGGCAGCACATGACGCCACTGTTATAGGCAATATTCGTGTGACAGGCCATTCCATGCCGATTATGGTGACGTCAATGCCAGCTCCGGCATCAGCCTTTGCCTGACCGGTGCCGAGTCCATCAGACATCCTCCATGCGAATAATGCGTGCGCTCCCAGACTCGCCGCCCACATCACTATGGCGATCGGCAGCATCCTCCAATCGCGGCTCCCCTGCTCGCGCAGTATCCAATCCCTGCTCATCCGACCGTCACCTGCCCTCGCATGGTCTCCAACGTCTTGGAGCCGATGCCTTTGACATCCAGCAGCTGATCGACTGATGTATACCCGCCAATCGCCGTGCGATGATCAATGATCCGCTGAGCGGTAACCGGCCCAATACCTTTGATGGATTGCAATTCCTCAGCGGTAGCCGTGTTGAGGTTGATAAGACCATGCGTGGAAGCGCCGACATCGCTGCCGTCCGTCTGCATGTGCGGAGATTGCGTGGTATCCGATTCGGGGTTCGCTGTGGCATCGGAATGCTCCGACTGCTGCGGATCCGTGCGTTTCTCGTCCGTGGTGTTCTGCGATGGCATCGTCTGATCTCCAGCGGAGCCGCCCGTGGTCTGCATGGCGGTCGGTTGAGACAGCATGGCCATATTCATCGACTGTTGGACCAGCAATGCCAAGCTGATGCCAAGGGCGACGATCAGCAGCAATATCACGGCCAAGGCATGCCCAATGGTGAACGACAATCGCGGCTGATCCCGGGTGAGTCTGGCTGATTCGCCGACGGCATCGGCGGAACGTACGCCAATCAGATCCGATAACGCACGTTTGTCACGGGTCGCCTGCCGCAGGCCGCTCTGCGCCCTTTGGGGCGGGTGGCCAGCCGGACGGATCCGTGCATGGCCAGGAGGCGGCGGAGGCGTCGTGGGCCGTTCCACTCGCGGTTGGGGCATGGCTGCGCTCTGCCTGCTGAATGCGCGCAAACGGTTGGCGGCATGGTCTGCGCGATGGTTATGAGAAACGCCCATGCATCCACGCTGATGGATTCATGGGCGTTTGTCCAGCTGAAACGGGGTATGTGGTTCTAGCTTATGAAGTTATCCACAATTGAGGTGGGCGGTTGACGCTCCCCTCAGTCTCGCTACGCGAGCCAGCTCCCCTCAAAGAGGGGAGCTGGCTCGCAACAAGTCACTCCGCGGGAACGATGGAGACGATCTTCGGGGCCTTGACGATCACCTTGCGCGGCTCCTTGCCGCCAAGACGGTCGGCGACGGCGGCCAGCGCCTGCTTCTCGAGATCGGCCGGATCGATGTCGACCGGCACTTCGAGCTTGGCGCGCACCTTGCCCTTGATCTGCACCACGGCGGTCACGGTGTCGTGGCCCACGTAGCGTTCGTCGGCCACCGGCCACGGCTCGGCGGACAGGGATTCGGCGTGACCGAGCTTGCTCCACATCTCCTCGCAGATGTGCGGGGCAATCGGCGCGAGCATCAGGATCAGCGGCTCCACGGCGGCACGCGGCACAGCCTTCAGACCGGTCAGGTGGTTGTTGAGCACGATGAGCTTGGCGATGGCGGTGTTCGGGCGCATGCCTTCCATTTCCGCGGTCACTTCGGCAATCGTGTTGTTGAGCAGCTTCAGGGTCTTTTCGTCCGGCGTGTCCTCAGTCACATGGGCCTGGCCGGTGGTCTCATCGACCACATTGCGCCACAGACGCTGCAGGAAGCGCATGCCACCGACCACGTTGCGGGTGTTCCACGGGCGAGACTCGTCCAGCGGGCCCATGCTCATTTCGTACAGGCGGAAGGTGTCGGCACCGTAGTTCTCGTACATGTAGTCCGGGGTCACGATGTTCTTGAGGGACTTGCCCATCTTGCCGAACTCGCGGTTGGCATGTTCGCCGTTCCAGGTGAAGGTCGGCTCGCCGGAGGCGTCGGCCGGGCCTTCCACGACCTCGTCGGCCGGCACGTACTGGCCGCGGTCGTCGGTGTAGGCGTAGGCCTGGATCATGCCCTGGTTGAACAGCTTGTGGAACGGTTCGGCCGAGTCCACGTAGCCGAGGTCGAAGAGCACCTTGTGCCAGAAGCGGGAGTAGAGCAGGTGGAGCACAGCGTGTTCGACGCCGCCGATGTACAGGTCCACACCGCCTTCATCACCCGAGTACTTGTTGTGGTTCGGGCCCATCCAGTAGTCGAACTCGTCCTTCTCCACCATGTGCTTGGTGTCGGTCGGGTCGATGTAACGCATGTAGTACCAGCAGGAGCCGGCCCAGTTCGGCATGGTGTTGGTGTCGCGGTAGTAGGTCTTCTTGCCGTCGCCCAAGTCGAGCTCGACCTTGACCCAGTCCTCGTTGCGGCTCAACGGTGCCTCCGGGTTGGACTCGGCGTCCATCGGATCGAAGGTGCGCGGCTCATAGTCGGGCACGTCGGGCAGGTTGATCGGCAATGCGGAATCCGGCAGCAGGTGCGGGGTGCCGTCTTCGCCGTAGACGATCGGGAAGGGCTCGCCCCAGTAGCGCTGGCGGGAGAACAGCCAGTCGCGCAGACGGTAGCTTACGGTGCCCTTGCCCACGCCGGCGGATTCGAGCCA
>OHBP01000801.1_pt1 | contig 14505 bp, 22 predicted proteins | sample 1577471 | NCBI WGS metagenome assembly OHBP01 (sample SAMEA3879503, study PRJEB24766) | human gut metagenome | biome: human-associated habitat; feature: feces | place: USA | collected 1985/1987
CTGTTGATTTCGATGCGTGCGGCTTCGCGCAGGTGCGAGCCATTCGAACTCCAACTGACGGCGCAATGCTCCTCGATCTCCGAGATTCGGTCTTTGCCTGATTTGATGACGATGGTGCCTTTCACGCCCTTGCCGACTGGTTTGGTCATGTCCACGCTGTAGCTGATGCCGTCGATGAGTGCGAGTTTCTGCATGCTGCCGCCGGCGTAGCGGCCCCGGTTGTCCTTGCTTTTGACGACGTGGTCGATGAGTACGACTGCTGGCCCACAGGCGCTGATGAGTCGTGGCATGGTGTTGTACCAGGCGGCGATGTCATCCCCTGAGTTGCTGTCGAGGCCGGCGTAGGCGAGGCAGCTGGTGACGCCGTCGATGATGGCCAGCGTGGCCGTGTCCGCGTAGTCGAGGGTTTCCTTCCAGCCGTCGAGGCTGGTGGGGCTGCTCGGCTTGGCGCTGGGCCGCACGTAGTGTAAATGCTGCACGATCTGTTCGCCGGTCACGCCGAGCAGCAGGAGACGCTTGACGACGTTTCTGGCGGAATCCTCATAGTCGATATAGATCACGTCATGTCCCTGTTTGAGTTCCTGGGCGGTGGCGATCTGGGCGAGCATGCTTTTGCCGCAGCCGGGTTCGCCGTGCAGGTCGTTGACCGCGCCCCTATAGAAGAGGCCTTGGCCGTCCTCTCGTTGGAACACGGTGGGCGTGGGCGGCAGTTCAATGCCGGAAGCGAGCTGGGTGAGGTCTTCGAACTGCCAGCTGGAGGAGGCGTTTTTACTTGCCTCGTGACTTTCCATTGAACCGTTTTGAACCGATGCGACGGGTGTTGAACCGGCTTGAACCGGCATTGTTCCAGTGTTTTGAACTGCTTCCGGGTGACTTTCCTCCATTTGACTCGCAGCCGCGTTTTGGGTGAGTTCGTCGAACTCGCCGGGCGTCATGCGTTCGATTTTCGACTGCCCGCACGGATCCACATGCGATTGCACGCCGTTGACCTTCTCCATCGCGCCACTGAGAATGCTGGCCCATTCGCGTGCCGCCTCACGCTCCTTGCCTTGACGGTCGGGGGCCACCTCGGCGATGAACCGTGGCTTCAATTGGTTGATGGCGTCGAGAGCCCCCCGGTGCCCCTCCTGCGCGAAGTTAACCAACGCCCAGACGGCCTGCAGCGTGGTGTCATGCCTTGAGCCTTTGCTTGCCGGGTTGGCGAGCGTCTTGTTGAGGAACGTGTTGACCGCCTTGCACATGCGGTCGTCGTATCCCCTCGGATTAGAGGCGATTGGAGTGGTCGACGGGTTTGAATGTGTCAGGTTCGCCATGCTGTCGGGTTTGCGCAGGTAGTCCACCCACTTCCATGGCAGGGTCGCCAGATCGCTGATGCGGGGGAGCGTGCTGGCAACCCTGCCGCTGGGCGTGTACCAGCAGTACATTTCGCCACTCGGGTGGGTCGACGGCCAGACCACGGAATACCGGTGGCCGGGTTGCAGGATGTCGACGCCCTCGATGGCGCCGCCCTTCCACGCGAGGCCTTCGGGCACCTTGTAGAACAGGTGGCGTGCCGGACTGTCGATGCCGTGCGCCGTGCTGCTCCACGTGGCCGGAAGCATGCCCAGTTCCTGAGAGAGCTCGCTGATGCCTTTCGCCCCGTCCGCCTTGACCTGATGGCCTTGTGCGGCGTCGATGTCCAACACCAATACGCCTTCGGGGATGACGATGCCCGTGTTCGCGTCCGGGGTCGCCTGCGACCAGACCTGTACTTGTTCGTCGGTGACGGGTTTGCGGCTGCGTCCCGTGAAACCGCTGGGTGGTGGGGTCTTGCGGCCTTCCGGCAGGGGGATGACCTGCATCCAGCCCGCCGCACGGTACAGTGGCGCGGCTGCCGCGTATCCGTAGATGTCGGTCATCCTTGAAACTCCTTTGATGTGATGTGAATATGTGTGGTGCCGTGCACGCCTTTGCATACGTGCCGGCCGCTTGGATACGGCTACGGCGGTCGGGACTGGACTCAGTCCTTGTCGGAATCCTTGCTCTTGTGCCAGCCCAGGAGCACGAGCCTCACGCTCATGAGCTGGAGGCTTTCCGAGTCGACGTCACGGAAACCGTCCTGATCGGAGGCGAGGGGATCCATGTCTTTCATCAGCTCGAGCCACTGGTTCTGCAGGTGTTTCAGCAGTTCGTCCATCAGAATTCACCGGTTTCCGGCATCTGTTCGGAACCCCCGTGGTATTGGGGTTGCGCCTGGTCGGTGACGGCGGTGACCGCTTCGACCGGCACGCCCAACAATGCGGCTATCTCCTGCGGGCTTTTGCCCACGGCCTTCAACTGGTTGACCTTCATCGGATCAGCCTGCTGCTGTGGCTGGCCGAGCTGTACCGGCTGGGCGGGTTGCTGCGGCTGCTGCTGCGTCGGCGGGTTCCATGGGTCGACCGGAGCCGGCGCATATCCCTGATTCGGGGCCTGCTGGGGCTGCTGTGGCGCGTACTGTTGCTGCGGGTATGTCGGCTGGGCTTGCTGCACGGGAGGCTGCTGGGAGCCCTGCTGGACAGGCTGCTGGGGTTGGCTTCCGTTGACGAGACTGTTGACGCTGGACGCGGGTTCGATGTGGAATTCGAACACCTTCGGCGGTTGGGGCGCGTCGCCCCGCTGGCCGAGACCCACGAACCGTTCCGTGATGGTGTCGCCCGGCTTCGGAATCTTCACGCCCGCCTGACGGCAGGCATCGCGAAACGCCTTCAACTGGATTCCCCAACCTTTAATCCATAGCGAGCGGCGGCCGTCATCGTCATCCACGCTCGGGTCGCGCAACTGGGTCTGGATGATGACGTGGATCTGCTCCTTCGGGCGTCCGTCGTTCCAGAACGCCGGCTGCTTGGTCTGGAAGTCGTTGACCTGCGTGGTCTCGATTTTCTCGATGACGCCGGTCACCGAGTCTCCGGGCTGGCTGTTCGCGCCGAAGTACGCTTTGGCGCTGTTGCCGGCGAGCAGGTCGCCGAGCGAGCTCAACTGGGCGGGCTGACGCTGCTGCGGCTGATAGCCGTACCCCTGCTGCGGGTAACCGTACTGTTGCTGTGGCTGTCCGAACATGATTGTTTTCCTTTCGTTATTCGGTGAACTGGTATTCGGATTCGATTAGGGGGATGAGTCGGAGCCACTTGTCGGGCACGTCCGGCCACGGCTTCTCGTCGAACTCGGGAAGCGCGCTCATATCCGGCCACACGCGCCCCTTGCATGAGAAGCACTTGTCGGGGCCCGCCGCTGGCAGTTGCTTTATCCAACTGTCGCGCACGTCCACGCCGTCCGCCTGTTCGATGATGTCCATGAGGTTGACGAGCAGCTGGGCCCGGGCCAACGCCCATTTGCCGGGCTCCGTGTCGAACCTGGTCTCCCATGGCAATGCGTCACCCAACGAGGTCTTGTTGCGGGGCAGGAAGTAGATGCAGTTGCGTTCCACCCGCTCGCCCTCGTTCTGCAGTCCCATGCCGTAGAGCGAGGCCTGCACCCGATACTGCTGGCTGGGGCCGTGCGCCTTGACCTTCGTGACCGTGGTGTTGCCGACGATCTTCCAATCGATGGTGCTATGGGTTTTGCGATCCCAGAGGTCGATCGATCCGGTGACGTCGTAGCCGCCGTGGAGGCCCTGCAATCGGCCTACGGTGACCCGGTACTCCGAGCGCCACCGTTCCACGAGCTCGGTCACGTTGTCCTCGCTCGTGTAGGGGAATTGGAACGCCGGCTCCCCGTTCAGGTCATGGAACATGGTTTCGAAATGCGCGTGGACGCACGTGCCGATGAACGGCAGCCAGCCCGGGGAGCGACGCTCCCGCCAGTTTCGCGGCGAGGCAGTGCACGCAGTCCGTGCCCAGTTCGGACGGGCCTATCTCACGCTGCAGCTCACGCGGAGCGTTCTGGATATCCGCTTCGATGAGCTGGCGGATCTCCGGCCACAATCGTGGTTCCTCCATCGTGTCCGTCTTGGTTTTCGGCGTTGCCGGCGGCTTGCCCATATCGGGTGCCGACTGGGTCATGGGCGGTGTGTCCACTGGTATCGCATCACCCTGCTGTTGGGCTTGTGCGACGGCGAGAATGGCGTCATTCATGCTCATGGTTCTTCACCTCCTTCAAAAACTCGTTGATCTGTTTCTTGATGTCCGTGAGTGCGGTCTGGCTGAGCCGTGTGATGGCCACCGCCTCGTCCGAATTGTCGAAGCGCAGCGTGTAGGTGCGGTCGCCGTCCTTCGCGATGGTTGCCGGCATGCTGCCGAAGGCCATCGAATGCACGGGGAAGCCGGTCTTGCCTTGCGTCTCCAGTTCGCGTATGGCCTTGTGGATGCGTCTGGCGACGGTGAGGCCCAGCTCGTCGAGCTGCTCGGAACGGATGACGTACAGGTCGTCGGTCAGCTCGTTGCCGTCCTCGTCACGCAGGTCATAGTCGGCGATAACGCTTTCCACGATCTGGGCGATGCCCAGGCTGGACAGTTCCGCGCTCATGAGACCACCACCATAGGCTTGCCGCTCATCGCGTAATCGGCCACCGCGTCCGCCGACAGCAGCTTCTCCAACTGGCTGAGCGGGCGCGGCCGCAACTGGTAGGCTCCGGGATACTTGGTGGCCGGGTAGGCTTTTTCGAACGTGCCGGCGTTGATGCGGCGCGCGCCCGGCTTGACCTGCACCTTCAGGTTGCCGGCCTGGTAGGTGCCGACAGGATGCGAGTCGAGGATACGGGCCTTCAACTCGTCGACCTCCTCCTGACGGGACGCGATTTCGGCCTGCAGTTCCACGATGCGAGCCGCCTGCGCCTCGAACAATCCCTGACGCAGTCCCTCGTCCGGGTTCACGGCCTCCGTGGTTTCGATGGTTGACGTGTCATTCGCAGTCATTTGGTGTGCCTTTCACGATGATCTGGGCGTGGGTGGGATACCACGCCGTCTGATGCTTGGTCTGGTTCGTGTGCCGGTTGCAGCAGGTGACCGCCTCGTCCAGTCCGGTGGGCTTGCCGAGCGGCCCGCATGTCCTGCAACGCGGCATCCAGAGACGCCGGTCAGGCATCATGCTTGTCCTTGCTTGTTCGGCTCCCATTCCGGGAGCGGTTTGATACGGATATAGAGATGTGGCTCGTACTCATGCCCGCAACACGTGTACGGATCACCGCTCTTGCGTTTCCGGTATTTGCCTTTGGCTCCGTACACCCATAGGTCGGGCATGCGCTTGGTGGCATGGGATTCGACGACCTGCGCGTCGTCCACGTAGGCGACGCCGTTCAGCGAGTCCAAAACCAGCTTCAGCAGGTTGTCGAGATCCGGGCGGCCGCGATGGCTCATCCAGAATTCGGCCTCCAACCTGACCGGGCACTGGTATGGTTTCGCCTGCGGGTATTTCAACCGGAATTCCGCGAACAGGCGTTCCTCCGCCCTGACGGTGCGTTTCGGGGTCATCGCGTGCCCGTTGTAGACGCGGGGACGCCCCTTCGGCACCGGGTCGCCCGGCAGACAAAGAGTGAACTCACTCGGCTGTTCCATCAGCGCCCCACTTCAACAGGATTCCCACGAACACGAGCGGCAATACGACCGCCAATGCGAGCGAGCCGGTTATCATCCACTGCGGCGTACCCACCGGACTGGGGATGCGACTATGCGTGCCGGCGAAACCGACCAGCCAACCCTCGAAGAACGTGAGAGCCAGTAATACGGCCGATTTCTGCCCGTCCGTCAGGCGCGGCTTCGGGCGACGCATACGCCGCTTTTTACGCCGTAATGCTTCGATGCTCATTTCACGGCCCTCGACTTCTCCATGGTCACGATGCCGGCCAGATCAACCACGTCGGACTCGACCTGCAACACCTTGCGCATGATCTTCAGGTCACCCTGCATGTAGGCGTCATAGCCGATCTGATGCGCCACGTCGAACAGGTCGCCCAGCATGTCCGCATACCGCTGCCACTTGTCCGCCTCGGACTGAGGTTCCGGCTGGCGCGTCTCCCCGTCCAAATCCTTCTCCAATTCGACCTCCGTATCATTCAGGAGCTGCTCCATGAGCTCCTTCAACGACATGTCCTCCGGAACCTCGATGCCGATGGCGTGGATACCGCTAACCTTGTGTTCTGACATCACTGATTTCCTTTCTGAATTTGGTTGGTGATGTTGGTGCCGGCATGAACCTTGGACAGTGCAACGCCGGCACCGTTATTTCTTCTCCCCGGCTTTCGAATCCGGGGAAACCTATTTGCCGTAGACCAGCTCCTTGCGGGTGATCGCGCACTTGTTGTTCCTGTAATCGATGACCTCGCGTGGATCCCACACCAGCCGACGGCCGATGCGCTTCGGGCCCGGCGGGTATTTCCCGCCCCACCGGTCGTAGCAAGACCAGATGTAAAGAGTGCTCTTCGAAAGATTCAGGAATTCCGCCACCTTGCCAATGGGCCAACCGTCCTGTGCTTCTATCTGCTTGGACATGATTCACCACGCTTCTTGGCGAGCAGGCCGCGCCAGTCCACGGTCGACGCCCACTCGAATACCCGCAGGTAGTCCGCAAAAAAAACGCGGAGAACATCGATGGAATCCAGATAGGAGTGCAATACGTCCTTCGCTTCCTTCAGGTCACCGAACGTCCATTCGCTCCAATCGGGATAGAACGAACCGGTCACCCCGTCGAACGTGGAATACGTCAGGTCGAACCACAAGTCGAACATAGGAACCTTCGCTTTGAACACCGTCAGGAACAGGTCGGCCTCATCGTTCGGATCACATACCAATTCCATGGGGAAGGAATGTCTGTAAGAGTCCGACACGATAGGGTGGGTGAGAGATAGACGAAGATTTTTCTCAGGGAGAGCGCCGGCCATCACGCACCCGCTTTCTGACTGAGCTCATCCCATGCCCGGTCAAACAAGGGGCGATCTTCTTCCGTGTAGGCGTAGACCTGAATGATGTGACCGTTCGGCAGTGTCAGATCAGCGCGTTGTGGGTCTCGACCGTTTCGCTCTCGATATGCGGCCTTGAGCTTCTTGCCGAATGTGCCACTCTTCGATCGCAGCTGCTTGGCGCTCAGATTCTTCTCCCGTAGATAGTCCTGTGTGTACAGGGGACGGGTCTTCGGGTCGAGCTCAGGTAGTTCCCCCAATTCCCGTGCGATCACGATGCGCGTCTTCGCTTCGAGGAAATCCGGGTGGACGATGCCCTGCGAAGCCTTCAACAGTTCGACTTGCATCATGCGCTCATGGTGAGCTGCCTCAAGCAGGTGTTGCGGACGCTGCACCTCGTATCTGCCGGTGCGCATTACGGTCGGCACTAGTTCGTGGTTCACCCAACGCTGGAACCGGATGACCATGTTGCGCGTGGCCTCGTCCTTGACTGCGCCGGGGCGGCGATTGTTCAAGGCGTGGATCAGGCCGGGCAGCGTGATGACGCTCATTTCTTGTTCTCCTCCAAGGGTGGGTACAATGTGCCTACCCTTTTCATCGGAGTCAAGATTGCGCAACATGTCCTTCGCGCTCTCGTATGCGAGTTTCTTCGCGATGGGGCTGGCGACGAACACCGGCTCGTCGGTGTTGCAGTCCAGTGCGGTGACCTCCGTATCTTCGAAACGAAGGGTCTGCAATGCGTTGCTCATTTGAGACCACCGTCCTCTGCTTCCACGGTTTCTACCTGTTCAATGCTTTCGATGTTGTTGAATGGAACGATTGTCGTAAGGGGTCCATCGGAGGAAGACCCGTCTTTGCTGAGCCATTGGACTTCGTAGAACGCGAAGCCGACGCCGGGGAGGACATCCACGTCAGCTGCGAACAGCTGACGGTGCCCCTTGAACCCGGTCTTGATTAACGTCGCCACGCAGGGGAAGTCGTCGCTCCACCATGAGGGAAGGCCGAGGGTTTCGATTTCCTTGTTGTCGGTTAGAATGGTGCTGTTCATTTGAACCTTCTTTCATTTGATCCCGGCATCCGTAGCGGCGGATGCCTTTTTTATTTCCTTGCTGTCCTCGGTCTCCACCGTGTTGGCGGTCAGCCAATCCTCGATGTCGCTTTGTCGGTACAAAACCGTTCGCGGCGTCGCCTGGATGTAGCGTGGGCCTTTCTTCTGGTAGCGCAACTGGGCCAGATGATTGGGCTTGAGCCCGTAGTGCTCGAATACCTCCTTGGGGCTGAGTGTCGGGCTCATGGCGATTGCTGGCATTACTGAAACCTCCTTTCACAAGTTGTCGTTATGAGAGCGTGATTAACAAGATAGCACAGAGTTCCAATATGACAACTTGTATTTTGCCTTTTGGCGTGTCGTGTTGTTAAATTGAGAACATGAGAATTAATGAAGCCATCTACGCTTATATAGATTCAATGAGAGCTACCAAAGGCTTGACGTTGGATCAAATTGCGACTGAAGCGAGACGCTATGGAGCGACTTGGACACCGGGATTCATTTCGGGCATGAAAAGAAATGCTTCTGCAGCCTCATTGTTCAACATGCTGATTCTTGTCAAGTCGTTGGAGTCGCTGACGGGGAAGCCTCTTGTGCTCTCCGATCTTTTTCCCGGAGAAGGAGAAATTAAACTAGACGGAGGGGGTTCGATCAGTAGAGAGGAACTCCGCAAGGCGCTGAATGGAAATCATTTTGAATTATTAGGAATTCCGCCCAAAAAAATGTCTGACGATCCGGTGATACAGCAGCTTAATCAGGCGTTGCTGAATTCTATTCCGAACATCATGGCAAAAGTGTCAGAATATCTAGTATCGACAGCGCTTAACGGACCAAGCAAGATACGTAATGAGATGACTCATCATTCTCCCACGTTATCCGAACAAAGAGCAGCTGACAAAGTCGGTATTACAGCACCTGCCTTTGCCGCAATCTGTCTTCTGCGATATGGTCGTTTTCTTGATGAGGAGACTGCGCGACGCGCTGGGCAGAATTCTTCGCCGCAAAAGCGAGGACGGGAGACCCGTGGAGTCATAGAAGAAATTGATTTGTGCATTGACCATATGATTAACGATGGGCCAATTGGTTTTCCTGCTTTGCAGGATAGCAACTCCACCGATTTAACAACTCATGATGACGAGCAGTCTCGTGTGGCTGAGACTCTCAATAAGCTCAGGCGCGGCGATCTCGATATCGCCGCCTATGAGGACGAGCACAAGTTTGATGGCGATGGAGACGACCCCGCATGACGGATCCGCTCCCGTTGTCGCCGCGCATGAGCTACGGGCAGATGCGCATGGCCCTCTATCAGGTCGCGCCCGACCTGCACGTGGCCAGCGCCCGTCTGCCCGGCAAATTGGACGGCGTCTACTGCCTGTCCACGAACACCGTGCTCATCGACCGGCGCATCACCTACACGCGCAAACGCTGCGCCCTCGTCCACGAACTCGTCCACTGGCAACACGGCGACGACACCAGCAACGGCTGCCGCGGCGGCAAACTCGAACAACGATGCAGACACGAGACCGCGATACTGCTTATCAACCCGGCCGAATACGCTTTGGCCGAACGTATGTATGACGGCAACCCGTACCAGATAGCCGCCGAGCTCAATGTCACCATCCAAATCATCCAGGATTATCGACAGTGGCTACATGACAACGTGACTGTATAGGAAGAGGATGAAATGAAGAAAACGATTACACTTCTATGTTGTATGGCTATGGTTGTGTCCTTGGCCTCTTGCGGGGAACCCGCGCCATTGACTGAAGGACATGCCCTTACCGCATGTAAACGTCAAGCGAAAATCGAAGCGCCCAAAGGTTTTTACTACAAGCTCAGCAATGTGGATATAACCGATAATGATGATGGAACTATTCGCGTTATCTTCAACGATGCAACGGTTAATCAGTCTGTAGTCCAGACGGTCGTGTGTGACGTTGGAGGAACAAATGACCGGCCGTCGATACTGACATTTGGAGATATTCGCGGATTGAACAACGAGTCAGACAAGCAGGACACGAGTGAGCAACTAAAACAGCAGTCCGGAGAGAAATCTGGAGAGACGGCTTTTCTTTCCGCAACTGTAAAGATCATCGATGGTGATATTCAGATAAACACGAGCGGCAAAGTTGAATATAGTCCGCTGATTACCGTTTATTCCGTTACTGGCGATGAAGCCTCGTTCCTCCCGCTCGGGAATGATGCTAATACCATCGTGAAAGCAGACGGAAGCAAAACATCGATTTCTTCTTCCGACTACACATGGAAGTATGACCAAAAAGGTGATGCAACATTCAGTATCAGCCTTAACCCTGCCGAATATATGGGGATAAGTGACCCTATCGACAGAGTGGAGTTGGCCGCATATATGAGGTCAGCAAAACGCACAATAGGCAAAAACATCGTATTGAATTTCGATTAGAAAGAATTGCCCTATCGGTCTTGCACACCGATAGGGCGGTTGAAGAATCCAGCTAGTTCAAGAAAGGAGGACGCTTCGCCTCCCCATCATAGCCGATAGGCCTGGCGGAGCTATACCCGAAATGTCAGAAGAACGCGAGTGTGCTGCCGAAGTAGTTTCCTCGCTCCTGCGGGGTAAACTCCAGGGACAGCAGATGGTATTCCGGGTCGTCGGGATCCGGCCCCTCGTCCATGAATCCGAATCGTGTGAACAGGTCCATGCTGGGCTTGTTGCGCGGATCCACCTGGGTGAGCACGAGTGGCGTGCGGTTGAAACGCCAGGCATCGTCACGCAGGCGCACGATAACCGAGGAGAGCAGAGTGTCTCCGAGATGTGTGCCACGCACCTTCAAAGCGGTGGCGATATACGAGATCTGGTAGACGCCCTCATGCTCATCGGTCGTTTCCACGGCTACGCCGTATTCGCAGAAGCCGACCACGTCATCATGCAGGGGAATATCTCCGGATACGACAAGAAGCGTGCGCATGATCCCCTTCGGGGTCTTGCGCACGCTGAGGTCACGTATGTAGCGTTGCGGGTCCATCGCCCATTCGGGGCCTCCAGGTTCACAGCACAGGAACTGCCTGAGGGCCGTCTGATGGTCTCTGGAGCATTCGCGCTCAATGACGAGCTTCAGACCCATCGATGGTTTCCTTCCGGGCCTTTGCCCTGCGTTCCATGTAATGGCGGGCGCTGCGGGTCAGCTTCATCCATTTCTCGTCCACGGCGTTGCGTGGCTTGCCGTCCTCGGGCGGCACGTATGCCGGAATCGGCTTCACGCCGGTATCGGTCATGGTCATGGCCGTCTCCTTTCCGATTTTGGCGTAAAGAGAATATTTTATTAATTTCCCTGTTATCCGTCAAATCTCATTAAAACACATTAATACCAGTTAAAACACGTTAAAACCGAAAACAAGTATGAGCGAGTGAAAAAATCATGGCGAACATCACCAGATACAGGACGGCCAAAGGCGAAAACAGGTATCGAGTCCGCTATCGGAAACCCGACGGCACGCAAACCGACAAGAGGGGCTTCCGCCGCAAGATTGACGCGGAGACGTGGGCTGCGGAACACGTCACCATAGCCAAGGCCACCGGCAGCTACATCGACCCGGAAGGCGGCAAACAACGCATAGGCACGCTGCATGACCAGTGGATTGCCGAAAAGAAGCCGTTTTGGAAGGCGACTTCGGGTTCCAACATGGACAGCGCATGGAAATGCCACTGCGAGGCCAAATGGGCAGAACGGCAGATAGGCAGCATCACACACGCCGAAGTCCAGGCATGGGTCGGAAGCATAATCGATAAGTCCGGCGCACCATCCGTCAGCCGCCCATACCAGATCATGCAGGGCATATGCAGCATGGCTGTGCGGGACAAGCTCATCTCCTCCAACCCGTGCGACGGCATCGAACTGCCGAGACTCCCCAAACGCAAGGATCGCCGCATCTACCTGACCATTACCAGACTGCTGGCACTCGCCAACGAAGCGTCGAACTGCCGGAAGCTGGGAGAGGAGCGCCGGGCGCTCATACTGCTATTGGGCTTCTGCGGGCTGAGATGGGGCGAAGCGGCCGGATTACAAAGACGCGATCTCGACTTCGACGCCGGCATACTGCACGTGCGCCGCAACCTCGTATACGTCAACGCCAAATGGGCCGAGGGCACCCCGAAGAACCACGAACGCCGTGACGTGCCCATGCCCCGCATAGTCATGGACGCGCTCAAACCGATATGCGAGCAACGCGAACACGAGGAGCGCGTGTTCCGTGACGTGCGTGGAGGCCCTATCCGCAAGCAGAGCCTCGCCCGCGAGACGGGATGGTGGACGCACACGCTCACCCGTCTGGGCTGGAAGCGGGACGATTGGCCGGTGCCTCACGACCTGCGTCACACCGCCGCCTCGTTGGCCGTGCATGCGGGCGCGAACGTCAAGGCCCTGCAGAGGATGCTGGGCCACAAGAACGCGAGCATGACGTTGGACGTGTACGCGGATCTGTTCGACAGCGACCTTATGGACGTGGCCCGTCTGCTCGATGCCGCCGTGCAGGTGGAGACGGGCGTGGAAGAATGTGGGCAAAATGTGGGCAAAAACGTTTTGAAGCCCGCCTGAAACCCTTGAAAACGTTGGAATCACGCCATTCCTGCGAATGGTGGTTTCTTCGCAAGTTGAAGGACGCGCTGAGCTGAGAGCGGATGCGTTCTTGGCTCCCCTCAGAGAGGGGAGCCAAGTCTGTTACTTCAGCAGGGAGCGGCACATGGAGCGGTATTCGTTGACGTAGCCGCCGCCGAAGAAGACGCAATGGCCGGCGATGGGGTAGAGCTGCCAGAGCGTGATGCGCTCCTGCCATCCGGCCTTCAACGGATGTACGGACTGGTAGCCCTCGGTGATTTCGCTCAGATAGCTCATACCGAACAGGCGCAGCATAGCCAGATCCTCCTCGCGATGACCGCCATGTGCCGCCGGGTCGATGAGCACGGCCTCGGACTGCCCGGAATCGGCGGTCCACATCACATTGCCGCTCCACAGATCACCGTGGATGCGCGCCGGCTTGTCGGCCGCGGCGCGGCCCATCAGATCCGGCAGCGCTTCAATCACACGCTCAGTCAACTCGACATCGCGCTTATCCAGCTCGCCACGTCTCACACCAAGGTTGACCATCGGGCGCAGACGTCCATCAGCGAAATAGCTGATCGGGTCGGTCCACTCGCCGGTATCCATTTTCACCGGGTCCTGCAATGGTCCGAAATAGCATGTGCCGTTATATCCGTCAGGCGCAGACCCGAAATATTCGGCACCCGCATCATGCATACGGGCCAGAGCCGCGCCAAAAGCTCGTGCCGCCTGAGGCGTGGGGGACGCGCTGCCCACACGTTCGATATCCAGATAATCCTTGCCCCAGCCGTATACCTGCACCACGCGCGGGCCGTCCTGCGCATGAGCCGCCCCCAACCATTCGAGTCCTCGACCCTCGCATTCGAAGAATCCTTCCGGTGCGAATGCCCTGCTTTTGCGATACGTGGCCATAATGCTCCCTTCGTCGCTTACGTACTATATCCACTTTCATTGTAGAAGCCGCGGATGTTACCGATTCTTAGTGTTGTTCTACACCCCCTTGGGTAGGGTGTTCATCGTCATAACACATCAAATACTTAGAAATCACGAGGGGTTATGAATTTTTTCCAAGCGATCATTCTCGGCATCGTTCAGGCGCTGACCGAGTATCTCCCGGTATCCTCCAGCGCGCATATCCGTATTTTCGGCGATTTGATGCTGGGCTCTGATCCCGGTGCGGCGTTTACCGCCATCATCCAAATCGGCACCGAACTTGCGGTGATTCTGTATTTCCGTCACGACATCATCAATATCCTTACTCACTGGTTCAGCTGCCTGTTCGGCAAGAACGGCAAGGATTGGAAGGCCCGCATGGGCCGCGGCGACAATTACGCCACACTCGGCTGGAACATTATCGTCGGCTCGATTCCGATTATTATCCTCGGCTTCACTCTGCAGAACGTCATCGAGACCTCGTTGCGCAACCTGTGGATTACGGTAACCGTGCTGTTGGTATTCGGCATTCTGCTGTGGATGGTGGATGCCAAGGCTCGCCAGAACAAAACCATGAATGATATGACGTATCGTGATGCGTTCCTCTTCGGTTTGGGCCAGTCCATGGCGCTGATTCCTGGTGTGTCCCGCTCCGGCGGCACCATCACCGTCGGTCGCGCACTGGGCTACACGCGTGAGGCCGCTGTACGTCTGAGCTTCCTGATGGCCATCCCCGCGGTGTTCGGCTCAGGTTTGCTCGAAGCCATCAAGGCCGTGAAGAACTACAAAACCGATGCGATGTTCCCCGGCTGGGGGCCGACCCTCGTAGCCATGGTCATCAGCTTCGTACTCGGCTACATCGTGATCATCGGATTCCTGAAGTTCGTATCGAACTTCTCCTATAAGGCCTTCGCCATCTACCGCATCGGTTTGGCTGTGGTCGTCGCCTTGCTGCTGATTGTGGGCGTGCTGCCGGCCATCGATCCCTCCGTGGTGGCTGCGGCATAAGACGGGTCGATAGGCGACTCAATATAATGGTGCTCCCGCCGGCGGGAGCTGTCAGCGAAGCTGACTGGGGGTGGTCGCTGGAATATGCC
>OHBP01000813.1_pt1 | contig 14374 bp, 12 predicted proteins | sample 1577471 | NCBI WGS metagenome assembly OHBP01 (sample SAMEA3879503, study PRJEB24766) | human gut metagenome | biome: human-associated habitat; feature: feces | place: USA | collected 1985/1987
GCGCAGACGGTGGGATTCGAACCCACGTGGCATTGCTGCCAAATTGATTTCGAGTTAATCCTTGAAATGATGTTATAGTGTCAGCAGAGGTCAATACAGGCTGGTTTGTCCGCTGATTTTGGACGATGTGTGTAGGGATAATACTGCTCCACAACCAAAAAATAATGTAGGTACGAAAAGAAGCAAAATCGCCCGTTTGGGGGCAAAAATGACGGCTTTTTGGGAGAAATGCAAGATAAGATGCAAGATAAACCCTGCCCAAAAAGCCGGATAATGGTGCAGGTTTGCGGACACGAATGAGAAAAATGCAAGAAACAGAAAAATGAAGTAGTGATTTTTCGGGTTCCACTTTACAAACAAGGAGAACCCGAAATGAAGAAAGCAACAGTAAACAAAGACCCTTTGGCAGAAAAGATTGAAGAAATCCTAACGCCCTATCCGGACCCGATGAGCCGCAACGATTTCCGCATTGTATGCCATATCGGAACTCGCACTTCGCTTTATCTCCTGCAAAGCGGACTTGTTCCCTGCAAAAACAGCGGAAAGAAAACGCGCTGCTATAAAATCGCCAAGAGAGATGTTGCCGAGTATCTCTACCGCCGAGAGTCCGACCCGATGCACTACACTCCGCCCAGCGGGTGGTATTACAACTACCCCAAACACAAGAAACCTGCCGCATCGTTGGAGCGCAAGCTGAACTACAAAGGCGAAGAACGATTGCTGGCCAAGGAATGGTACGAGCAGCAGTTAGCAAATTATCCGGATGTACTGACCGTTGCGCAAGTCTGCGAGGTGACAGGCTACCAACGCCACACCATTCTGAAATGGTGCAGCAAGGGCTTGCTGAAAACCATCTTGCAGACACCCAAGTATATGATTCCCAAAGTATGGCTGCTGGAATTTGTGACGTCCGATTTTTTCAACGAGATCAGCCGAAAATGTGGAAAACACTACACTGCCATCAAGGAAATCGGTAATTCAAGCAAAAGCAGATGATTCGCTCATTCATCATAATGCGTCCCGCTCAATTTTCCAGTCGCTGACTGGAGAATCAGGCGGTTGAGATATACAAGACATTTTCCCATTAAAGAATATAGTCAGGAAAATCGCTGCACCGTCCTTTACCCGCGCAGAGGATAGATGATAACCCATAGTAGTGCGGTCAACTCAATTTGCCAGACAGTGTCTGGTAAATTTAAGAATCCCAATATAGCGGGTACAATATTTTTTGGATTAGCATTCAAGATCCAATGCAAAAGTGACTGTGGTGCAAAGTGGATCTCTGCGCCACAGTCACTTTTGCATTAAGCAAATCAACATAAGCCATAAATCAATATTTTAGTTCAGCCCGGACAATGACCGCATAACAAGGTCAATATCCTTGTTTTCCAACTCCTGAATGATATGGAGATAGGTCTTTTGGGTGGTTGTCATACTGGAGTGTCCCAGTCGTCTGGCAACGCTGGCGATAGATACGCCGGTAAAAAGCAGTAGGGAGGCGTGGGTGTGGCGCAGACCGTGGATAGAAATGACCGGGATATTGCACCGCTCGCAATGGCGGCTCAAAACATCATTGACGGTGGAGTTGTAGACTTTGCCATCCACAAAAATAGGTTGATCGTCCGGCAGACCTTTTACAAGCTCGGAAAAACGGATAACAGACTGCCAATCAATTTGAATTTTACGAACCGATGATTTGTTCTTTGTCGGCTGAAACCCACCGGCACCCTTGTAATCCCATGTCTTACTGATGGAAAGGGTCTGATGATAGAAATCAAAGTCCTTGGGGGTCAGTGCCAGTGCCTCCGAAAAACGCATTCCGGTCTTAGCCACCAAAAGAATGAAATAATCCCAGTTCACTTCATCCTTTAATTCAAGCGAGGCAAGGAGCGTGTGCAGTTCAAATTGGTTAAGGTACTTTATTTTCTTTGTAGATGGTGCCTTGCCTTTAATAATCGCTTTCCGCGTGGGGTCACGGTCAATCAGCCCCTCGTCCACTGCGTCTAAAACAGCTCCTTTGAGTTGGTGGTGGAAGTCCATTGTCGTCTGCCGCTCATGGTATTCGGCATAATCATTCAGCAACTGCTGATACGCAATGCGATTCAAATCGCAAATTTTCAAATCCGGGATAAGTTTTTCGAGCCATTTTTGCGTCATCAGGTACTTGTCCATTGTAACCTGTCTTATCGCCCCTTTCTTGTATACAGTAATCCACTTTGCATAATATTCACAGAACTTATCTGTGCGTTGTGCTTCGTTAAGCATATTGCACCTCCGTTGTATGTGTGAATATGGCTTACGCTGATGAAGGGTGATAAGGTCATTGAGTTGTCTTAAAACTTGACCGATTTTCCTTTGCTCGCTGGTTTGGACAGGCACTACTAATTGTAAATTTAGGAAAGTCTCTTTCGGTATATTGTACATTGAGCCACTCGTTCCAGATGCCATCGAAGTAATCTTCTCTTTATAGACGCTGGATACAAGCATCATATATACAAAATAGGCATCGACATTGTCCTGAAATTTCAGTTTCCATAGACGGTCAGGCAGAAATAAATTAGGAAAATCTGTCGATACATAGCCACATGCACCAACACGCTCTGGTGTATTCATCCTGCTTACAATGACACTATCTTTCTCGACAGCACATTTAACCGACTGCAATTCATCTTTTACAACGGGTTTACTTTCATAGGGATTGAACCGGTCATATGAAACACAGCTGGTTTTCAATATACCAATATCCCCAACAGCAACTGCTCCATCGTCAGAGTTCACACTCTTGCCTGTTGTGATTGTTTTTAGTAGTTCTCCCAACTTCCGCTGTTCCCAAGCAAAAGTAAAAGGGCCTCGGATTTTCCTTGGCCCTTTTGTTCGACTTATCGCTTATAAATATGCAGCCTTACACCTCGAAGCCGCCGGTTACAATAAATTCCCGCAGCAAACTGTCCACTTTCTGGTTCACCTTGGGCGGTATCAATTTTACGCCCTCTTTTTTCTCAAAATAGGCTTTTGCCTTTGCTTTGTCTACGCTTTTCTTCAGTTCGTCAAGGCGGCCAAACTCGTTGATATTGGTTTTCGTCAGCCCCAGACCCATCATATTGCGGAGCTTTTCTTCATCCAAGCCAAACACAACGGCAAAGCGGTGGATTTGGTCATTCTTCGCACGGCACTGGTACTCGGTAATGTAATCCCGCAGCGTCTTGCCAGGTTCGGGTGTGGCGTCGCCGCGTTCAATATCGTGCAGGAAGATGTTGGCAAACTTCTGTTCTTCCTGTGTCAGGCTGGCAAAGGACTTATGCAGTTCAGCTTTTGCCTGTTCTATGGATTCTCCCGATGCACCCGCCTGATTCAGCAGCTTCAGGTACTTATCAAAGCGGCTGTTCATATAGTTGGAATCAATCACACCGGTGTCGATTTCCGTCAAATAGCCCACCAAATCATACGGCGCATCGCCGTCATCGGAAGGGTCCGACGGCTCGGCGGACAGTTCCTTATAGCGCTGTGCTAAAATCAGATAGGCAGACTCATCAAACAGCATTTCGACATCAATGGTTTCATCGGCAGCGTCGTCCGGGCAATGATATACACTTTGATTCCATGTAAAGCCCTGCACACGCGCTGCCTCCATGTAGTCGTTAAGCTCGCGGAACAGCTTGGCAAACTTGGCGCAGACGCTTCTGTCCTGCGGCAGCTTTTCAAAATCAGGCACACCCGCGCTCGTAAACAACTCCGCAATGTCGCCGTACACCTCGTTCATTTTTTCAAGGTTGTGGGCAAGGCGGTCTACAAACAATCCAATCGGGCGGTCGCCGGAGTACAGCTTCACCGCTTTCAGCACATTTTGCTCCATTGTGTGCGGCTTGCGGTAGTAGCGAATCACGCCGAACGGCTTATCCGGCCCAAACAGTCGGTTTGTGCGAGAAAATGCCTGTATAATGTTCTCGTATTCCAGCATCTTATCCATATAGAGGGTATTAACCCACTTGGAGTCAAAGCCGGTCAGCATCTGGTCAACAACAATCAGCAAATCAAGCTGTTGGTCGGGGGTGCGTTCAATGCGCTTATACTGCTCCTTGTGCGCCAGACGCAGCGACAGATCCTTCTTAAACCGTGCGTGGGTGGGTATTGTAAAATCCTGCCCATAGCGCTTATTGTAATCCTCGATAATTTCAACAAGCCCATCTTCTTTGTAAATGGCGCCGCCGTTATTATCAATGTTCGGGTCAAAAAGGCAGCTTGTTTTCAATTCCGGCATGGTGATCTTCATCATGCGGTAATATTCGATTGCCTCCGGGATACTGCTTGTGGCAAAAATGGCGTGGAACTTACCGTTATGGCTCAAAGTCAGCCAGTTTTCCTTAATATCCTCGATAACGGTCTGCTTATGCTCTGCCGTCTGATATTGTGTATTGGGCAGATAATCCTCAATCCCCTTGATCCACTTTCCGTCCGGACCCGGCTCGCCGTACATTTTCACCTGCGTGTTGTCCATGTACTTATAGTACACAGCGGCTTTTGCGGGGTCGTTCAGGGCGTCTGCAACCGTAGCTGCCTTTGCCTTTTCCAGTGCAACAGCCTGCCGCACATCTTTATCGCGGAAAGTAAGTACCTTGTACGGGTCAAAGCCCAGAACATTTTTATCGCGGATGCCGTCCGCTATGCTGTAACGGTGCAGTTCATTGCCAAACACATCGGTTTGCGCGTTGTTCTTTTTGGCGTTTTCCTCAAATACGGGCGTGCCGGTAAAGCCGAAGAAAATCGCACGGGGAAAGGTTTCTTTTATAATTGCCAGCATATCGCCAAAGGTGGAGCGATGCGCCTCGTCCACGATAAACACCAGCCGCTTTTTGCCGATCAGCTCAATATCGCGGGCATTTTTGCCGCCCTCCTCGTCACGGATATTGCTCATCTTCTGAATAGATGTCACAATCAGCGTGTCTGCGGTGGCAATGCTTTTCAGCTTGGAAATCAATACATAGGTGTTTTCCGTTGCCTGCACGGTCTCGTTTTCATCGGCAAAGGCGCGGTATTCTTTCAGCGACTGCGTTCCCAGTTCGATGCGATCCGTGAGGAAAACCACCTTGTCCGCATCGTTGGAATTGGCAATCAGCTGTGCGGATTTGAAGGAAGTCATCGTCTTGCCGCTGCCGGTGGTGTGCCAGATATACCCGCCGCGCTGCTTGCCGCTGTCCCATTTCGTTTTGGAAACCACATCCGAAATCGCACTGGCGGCATAATACTGATAGCTGCGCATAACTTTCAACACGCCGTCCGCATCGTCGGCCACGGTGTAAAAGCCGATCAGCTGATGCGCCATGGGGATGGACAGCAGCTTGGAGGCAATCTCTTTCCAATCGTTGATTGGCTCGTTGTTGAAGTCCGCCCAGTGGAAGTAATAATCGGTGTTAAATTTGCCATCGGGACCGGGGTTGGCGAAGTAGACGGTTTCTTCCGGGGTCATTGCCACAAAAATCTGCACAAGCGAGAACAGTCCGGTAAACACACCCTCGTGGGCGTATTTTTCGATTTGGTTATATGCCTGACTCACCGGCACACCGCTGCGCTTTAATTCCAGATGGAACACCGGCATACCGTTGATCAGCAGCATCAAATCGCCGCGGCGGTCGTTCAGCATTTTGGATTTACCGGGAAAAATCGGCTGCTGCACGATCTGGTAGCGGCTTTGCCCGGCGGCAATCTCCATGCGGTCGTAGATTTTCAGGCTGACTTCCTTGCCGAAATGTGCCTTGTCATCGGGGTTATCGCGCTTGACAGAAACCGTTTTGCCATTGATAAAGCCGTTCAGCTTCAGCGGCGTGCGCAGTTCCCGAATCTGCTCCACAATTTGCTGCATCTCGCCATCGGTCAAGGGATAATCGCCAAGGCGGTCTATGCCGCGGTTATTGTCAAAGAGAATGTTTGCCCAGTTGCGGATCAGATCCTGCTCGGTGGGATATTTCAGAATTGTGCTCTCCCAGCCTTTGGTCGTCAGGATTTTTATAAGCGCTTCTTCAAAGTCCGATTCTTTTTGAAAGGTCATTTGTTTTGCCCCTTTCCGGGTATTTGTGTACGCTTTTATAGCCGTTCGCGCACCATCATCAGGGCATAGCCCAGCAGGTTTTGCCCCTTCCACTTGTCAATATCCAGCCTGTCCGGGTCCTTCATCGACAAGCCGATCCCCCAAATGGTATCCCTGACCGCACATTCAGCCAAAACGGAACCTTTGGTGGCGGCAAGCTGCGCTTTCAGGTCGTCATTTTGGGTGAATTTGGCAAGCAGCCCTGTAAAAACAACGATTTGCCGAATACCATTCCAATAACGCTCGCTATAATTGGCAACCAGCCTGCCAAGCGCCTTGATTTCGGCAACATCATCGGTTGCAAGAATTTTGGCCGCCACAGCCTTGTCACCAAAGTAGACAGCCTTTTTGTACATCATATATTGTTCCATGGAGGAAAAGTCCACCCCCTCCACCGTAAAGCGGCAGGGGTACCAGTTGCTCAAATATCCGTTTTCCTCACTGGGGTTATGAAAGCAAACAACCGTCATTATACTTCACCGACTTTTTGTACCGCCAAATCCAGTTCCAGATCATGCAGCCCGCCGTATGCTTTTTCCAGAAAAGCAACCGGCACTTTTTTTACGACCTCGCTGCTGGGCAGATTATAATACCATTGATAATACGCATAAAATTCGCCGATCCAGTCCGGCATAAACCCCTCGATGGCTTTGCCGTCCTTCAGTGTAAAGTCCTCGGTTTTGCAAAAGTAATCCCACAATTCGGGGGCGCTCATCGTGTTTACATAGGCTTTGGCTTCGTCGATGCTTTTTCTGGTTTTGCTTGCCATATAGGAATTGATAAAAGCCGCAGTATCCTTGTCAGGGTATTTTTGTGCCACAAGGTCAAAGAGCTTGCCCTGATTTTCGACCACATCGCTTACATATTCCTTTGCATACGCGCGCATAGTCCCTCACCTCTCAAACAGTGTGCTGAACACCTTTGTGACCGTGTTCGCGTCGGAATCCACCAGTTCGCGCATCCGTTTTCTTGCCGTTATGTCGCGCTGATTGTACCTGTCGTTAAATTCAGTGTAGTCCACGGCAAGCAGCTCGTCGGTTATTTCTTTCAGATTTGCATACGCGGCCTCGGACTTGATGCAATACTGGATGCCCAAACCGCCCAGCGACAGCAGATCTTCCAGAATATCCACATCAATATTATCGCGCACAAACTCTTTGGCAATGTAAAAGTAGGAGGCGTTTGCGCGCCAGCCGCAAATCACATCATAATCGCGGGTATCCATGCCGTATTTTTCGATAAATTTCTTTGCCAGCATACGGTATCGCTTAGAGTCGGCGGCGTCCCGGTGCTTCATCAGCTCTGCCAGCCACGCAAGAACACTGTGCTGCTGAAAATCCAGAATTTTCAGCCCGGCGGTTTCCAGCTCGTACTTGTGAACCCAGCCATTTGTGTCGTTCGGGCGGCAGACCGCCCATTCTTTGGCAAGTTCGATGTTTTCGGTAAGGTAAAAGCCCCTGCCATAGTCGTGTTTATCATCACCGCCGCCAAATTTCGGCACAACGATTTTGTCGGGAGTGCCGTGATATAAAATAATTTTTCCCATTTTTTCACGATTCTCCTTAGACAAACATCTTTTCGAGCATGGATTTTTTGATATTTTGCAGCTTTTCTAACTCACGCTGATGAAGGGTGATAAGGTGGTCAAGGTTGGCGAAAAATTCTGCTATTTTCTTTTGTTCGTCAATCGCCGTTGGTTTCCAAATATCCATTTCGGAAATCATTTCAAGTCGAACGGAATCAACTGTAGCTTTTGCAGTCATTTTCATTGCACGGTCATAAAATCGTGTTGAAAAAAAGTAGTAAAAATATTTGCCCCAAATGTCCTGAAAATCCGTCATTTTATAGCATCTTTGGTGCAAATCAAACTTACCGTTTACATAATGAAATACTCTGCCTATATTACCGTCACCGATTGTTATAACCGCTTCGCAATCATAGAGGTATTTATTGCTCTTAACAGGAATATCAGACCTTATGTAAAATGGGTATATTCCATCTTCGACTTGGTCTTGTGTATTGCTTTTTCCTGTACCTATATTGCAAAGCTCTTTTGCCTTCCGCTGTTCCCAAGCGTCAGTAAATCCCTTGAATCGGATGGCAGGTTTGTTCTGTTTTGCCATATCAGTCACCCAACAAGAGCGTCTTGAACTCGCTCAGGCCTTTCAGGTCGTACTCACTGCCGGTAAGGTCGTCCATCATCGCGGCCAGCTGCTTTTCGGTGGCGCGGATTTCGCTTTCCACATCAAAGAAGGTTGTGCTATATTTATTTTGCAGGGTCTGAATCTTGCTGACAAGGCTGTCCACCATGGCATCGGGCAGCTTGGCAAGCTCGTTCGTAAAGGGCGCAATCCATTTTTGCTCCAGCAGCTCCAACACCTGCGCATCGGTCAGCCCCTCAATGGTCTTTTTTGTCAGGGCTTCCAGCGATGCTGCGTCAGATTTGATTTCGGCTTTCAGTGCCTTTTCCTGCTTGGTCAGTTCCTCTACACGGCTGAAAATGCGGCAGGCATTTTGTGCCTCGGGGGTGCGGTCCCGGCGCAGTTCCTTGACCTTTTTGGCAATCTCCTTCGGCACAAAAGCATCGCCTTCTTCGGTAAAGCACTCCTTATAGGCGTCCTTGTCGTCCTCGGTAAATTCATCCAGCAGGGCTTCATATTCGGTGGGAAGTTCGGCAAGCTGATTTTCCAGCGCGTGCAGCGCGCCAGCCTTATCTTTCAACAGCGTTTTTTGCAGCAGATCAAAGGGCAGAATGTGCCCAACCCAGCCGTCCTGCACCTCCTGTTCCTCGTTGCCCTTCTTTTTGGTGACAAGATGGGGGTCTACCTTTTTGGCTGCACCGAACCCCTCGGTTTGGATCATTTCAAGGTCAACGGCAATCGTGTTCCAGTGGTCGTCCAGCAGCTGATAAGCCTCGTACTTGTCAATCAGCGGAATGTCGGCAAGGCGCGCAAAAATATCCTCGCTGAGGGTGGTTTCCGTCTTGGCAATCTCAATTTTGTCCATGCCGTCCAACAGGACAGCCTTCATATAGGCGGGCAGCGCAGCAAAGGCGGAACGATAGGCGTCCTCAAAGGCGGTTACATCGCGGCTGTTTTTGATAGCCGACTTGATGTCCTCAACGGTCAGCGCCGCATAGGGCGTTCCGTTTTCAGCAAACAACTCACCGCGCAGCGCAGGGAACGCCGCCCAGTACGCGGAAAGCTCGTCCAGCTCTGCTGCGGGGATGCCGCCGAACATAGAGGCATATACATCCCAATGCTCCGCAGCCTCAGAGGAATCCACATAGCGGGGGATATTCAGGTTGTAGTCGTTGGCGCGGATTTCCTCACGGCTGACCGTGCGGGAAAATTTGGGGATGCTCTCGCGCTTTACAAAGGTATCGGCAATGCGCTTGATGTCGGAGGCGCGGAGCTTATTGTTTTTGCCTTCCTTGGTGTACCCCTTGGAGGCGTCAATGATAAGTACATCCTCGCGCTCGCGCTTTTGGCGCAACACCATAATGATGGTGGGAATACCCGTACCAAAGAAAATGTTGGCGGGCAGACCGATGATGGCGTCAATGTGGTTGTTCTCAATCAGATTTTTGCGGATCGTGCCTTCCTCACCGCCGCGGAACAGAACACCGTGGGGCAAAACGATGGTCATAATGCCGTCGGGCTTGATATGGTAGAGGTCGTGCAGCAAAAAGGCATAGTCCGCCTTACCCTTGGGTGCCAGACCAAAGCGGGCATAACGGGCGTCGCCTTCCTTGTTGGTTGGATCCCATGCCTGCGAATACGGCGGGTTCGATACTACCGCGTCCACATACAGCGGGTCATAGGAGTTGATGGGGTCGGCATCATCAAAGTAGGGCCAGTCCTCCTCCAGCGTATCGCCGTTGCGGGTAACGATGTTGTCCGGCTTGATGCCGCGCATTACCAGATTCATACGGGTCAGGTTGTAGGTGTTCTCTTTCAGCTCCTGCGCGTAGTATTTTACATTGTTTGCATCAGCCATATACTTGGAAACGCTTTTTCCGATGTTGATCAGCAGCGAGCCGGAACCGCTGGTCGGGTCATAGATTTTGATTTCATTCTTGCCCTGCAGGTGGCTTGCCACGATTTCGGACATCAGCAGCGAAACCTCGTGGGGCGTATAGAACTCGCCCGCCTTTTTGCCGGCATTGGCGGCAAACATACTGATAAGATATTCATAGATGAAGCCCAGCACATCATAGCTCTGCTTGCCGTCCATGGGAATGTCTTTAATCAGGTTCAGCAAGCCGCTGATGGCTTTGGTCTGCGTACCAGAGCTGTCGCCCAGTTTGGAAAGACCGGTTTCCAGTGTGTTGAAGATTTTCTCAAACACACGCTTGTGCGTGGGGGAGATCAGCCGGCTGAACGCCGACAGCGCGTCACGCACATTGGAAACATCAAAGTCCTTGCCCATGCCGAGCCAGGTAGAGAAGAAATCTTTGTAGGAGATAAAATAGCCGATGTTTTCCTGCACCCATTTGACGGTTTCGGGGTCGTCCTCGGTTACGGTTTTCAACAGCTCATCGTCATAATCGTTGTCTTTCAGAAATTCGATCTCTTTATCGGACAGATATTTATAAAAAATAAAACCAAGGATAAAGTCTTTGTACTCACTGGCCTCGATTTTGGAGCGCATCTGGTTAGCAGAAGCCCAAATCTTCTGCGCAAGCTGTTGTTTGTTCATCGGTCAAGCTCCTTTTGTTTTAGAAAATACCCTTTCTTGGGAAAAGCGTAAGTAGTTATTTCTATTATAACACAGATCGTTAAGGTTTCCACAAAAATTTGTGGCTTATGCTATAAAATACCTACGCTTGGGAACAGCGGAAGTTGGGGGAAGTTGTCAAAGAAGTAACCCGCAATGACCCAACATCGGAAGCCCCTATAATGATGATTACGGCAAACAACGGCTTTATTGAGCAGTCAGAAAGGTATGCTTTTGATAACGCTGGAGAAAGTTTGAAAAAATATATTCTTCTCCAAAAAGGTGAACTTGCCTATAATCACGGCGCATCAAAGTTGCGTCCATTTGGCTCTTGCTTTGCGCTGACAACAGCAGAAAGTGCCCGTATACCGTTTGTTTATCATTGTTTTTCTGCGGAAAACCAAAATGCAGAGTTTCTGTCAATAGAGTTGAATGGCTCTGAAGTTGAGAGTCAGCTTCGCAAGATTGTGTCGTCTGGTGCGAGAATGGATGGCTTGCTGAACATCTCGTTTGATGAATACTCTACTGTGACTGTGCTACTTCCTGACATAAAAGAGCAAGAACACATTGCCGACTTTTTTCGTAATCTCGACCACCTTATCACCCTTCATCAGCGTAAGTTTTATGTTTCGATATTGGTGTGATGTAAACTTTGGATTTATAGATGTTCGATTTTTCCATGTGTAGATTATCGTTCCGGCTATATAATCCTACGCTCAAAATATTCAACCTACGTATATTTTGATAATATCTGTTCAAGAACTTGAGGTTGATTAGAAAAGAGGAAAATGTCATCCACATATCTGAAAGCAGCATAATCGACTTTATAGAAAATACCATCTTTTTCAAGCTCTAATAGGATTTCGTTATCAATATGTTGAAGAAGAATCTCCGCCATCATCCTTGAAAATTCAGGTCCGACCACGATACCATTTGATGAACGACCATTATCGAACGTCAAAATAGCAAATAACTGTCTTTCGAACTAGGAAATGCGTTTTTGTCGGACGGAATTCAAGAATGTTCTTAAAATGGAATGGGCGGAGGGTGTGGTGGTGAGAGAGATTGTATATGCAGAATAAACTCTAATAGTATTAGAACCGTATAAAAAGCTGATATTTTAAATTTTATTCTCGATTTTTGAAAAGCATCTGCAAATATTGAAATTAAGATTTGACTTTCCGCCTAGAATAGAGTACACTGGATTCAGAAAACCATCTGGGAGGAATTGCGATGCTGCTTCAATTTTCAGTCACCAACCACCGTTCCATCAAGGATACAGCCATCATCAGCTTGAAAGCATCTACAGATAAAAGTCTGGTCGACTGCCTGATTTCACCGGACGAGAAGAAACAGCTTGTTCCAGTGCTGGCACTGTACGGTGCAAATGCAGCAGGAAAAAGCAATGTCCTCCATGCACTCCTGCTCATGAGGGAAATGGTCTGTGGCCGATATGCCAAGCTGCTGAAGGGCGAACCGCTTCCGCAGGAACCGTTTGCTTTCACAGACCAGCCTACACAGCCGACCAGCTTTGAAGCTATCTATTTCTATGACGGCATCAAGTATGCCTATGGGTTCTCGTTTGACAAGTCCAGAATCTTGACCGAATATCTCTATCACTGGCCTAATGGCCGGGAAGCACTGATTTTTTCCAGAGAAAACAATGACTATCAGTTCCGCGAGAATATTCAAGAGCAGTTCACGCTTGCTGGACGAACTGCCGAAAATCGTCTGTATCTGTCCAGCTCGAACGAGTGGAACTGTCCGCAAACCGAAAAAGCGTATCTGTGGGTCTTTGAAAAGCTGACAGGTTTCATGGGAACAGAAATGCGGCTGGATGCCGCTCTGTCTGCTATCCGGCTGGGCGGCTCCGAAAAGAGCCGTATCCTGCATGAAATGCTGTATGCCGATCTAGGCATCAAAGACATTCGCATCACTGGTTCCAAGGAAGAACCTATCATTTCTGCACTACACACTCTCGACACTGAAGATGGCACATCCAAGGGCTTCTGGCTTCCGTTGGGGCAGGAATCCGTTGGAACACAGCGATTTTTTTCTCGCATCGGTATGTGGCTCGCTGCTCTGGAATCTGGGGCTGTTCTGGTGGTAGACGAGATTGAATCCAGTATGCACCCACTCCTGACCCGGCACTTGATCGAAATGATGCAGGATGCCGCCATCAATACGAACCATACACAACTCATCTTTACGACACACGACACCGGGCTTCTCGACTTGACTTTGCTTCGGCGTGATCAGATCTGGTTTGCAGAGAAAGATGAAAAGACCATGCAGACCGATATTTACGCTCTGACTGAGTTTTCTCCCCGGAAAGGTGAGAACATCTCCAAAGGGTATCTGCAAGGCCGCTACGGCGCGATTCCGTTCATTGGAGGGAATGCAGCATGGGCAGAATAAAAGAGATCAGCCGCAAGTCTGCCCACACCAGAAAGCGCAATCCGGTGGTGTATCTCATCTGCGAGGGCAGTGAAACCGAGATTCGCTATTTCAAGCGTTTCCGCAGCCGAGGATGCAATATTGACATTATCCCGATTTCTTCGCAGTATAAGTCCGCTGACAGGCTTGTGCAGAAGGCCAAGGCAACGATGGGCAATAATCCGTATTACCCGGAAGATGGCGATTCCATCTGGTGCGTATTTGACCGTGACGATAATTCCAACGAGGTTCTTCTACGCGCCAAACAATCCGCCCAAAAGGAGGGCTACCATCTGGCCTACTCCAATCCATCCTTCGAACTATGGCTCTTGTTACACTTTATAAATCAGCAGGCAGAGGTCGAAGATTGCCAGGCATTGATTCGCTTGCTGAAACAGCCAAACAGAATCCCCGATTATGAGAAGAACAAGGATTGCTTTGACGTTTTGAAGCCTTTGCAGGCAACTGCAATTCAAAGAGCCAAAGTTCGTACTGATCAGATTCAGAATCAAGGTATCGAGCCGATTTCACGGCAGAGCAACCCTCTGACAACCGTTTGGGAACTTGTGGAGTATTTGAGCTCCAAGATTTGAACTGCATCAATTTGAAAATATAGCAAAGCCCCCAGGCTGGATACAAAATCCGGCCTGGGGGCTTTGCTTATTTCTTTGGTAACCGATCAACCACAGCCGTCAAGCAAAAATAAAACTGGAGCCAAACCCGGCTCCAGTAAACTTCAAATTTTCTTTTTTGCAAATGTCAGGCAGTTTGTCCGACCACGGCAGCAGATCATTTAAGAACGCGTGGTCATTTGGATCATGCTCCCAGCCATAAAGATGCTCTGCAATCTCGTCCAGTAAAAACCGGAAATACTCATACGGCTTCAAATTGTTGGTCTGGGCTGTTTCTGCAATGCTGTAGAGAATCGCACTGGATTGTGCTCCTCTGGGAGTGTTGAGCACCATCCAATTCTTGCGCCCAACTGTAAAGGGGCGGATAGCTCGCTCACTGGCTTATTCTTATATGCAGATAAGCAACGTTTGCTTGACATTCTCTGCGGTCATACACTTCACTCCTTGCTGTTAGCTGTCACAGTGGACGTTTCCTAACTACAAGGGCCGCATTGCTTACTTCGGT
>OHBP01000814.1_pt1 | contig 14350 bp, 9 predicted proteins | sample 1577471 | NCBI WGS metagenome assembly OHBP01 (sample SAMEA3879503, study PRJEB24766) | human gut metagenome | biome: human-associated habitat; feature: feces | place: USA | collected 1985/1987
TTGGAGCAGTTTAATGTAACAGGAGGTAAATTGAAGCGTGCTTTTGAACAATTTATGTCGGAAGAAAATGGTAGTGAAAAGAATGAAAATCTTGGCGACTTGGGAGAATTTGCTGTTGATTTGAATGAAAGGGCAAAACAGGGGAAAATTGATCCTGTTGTTGGGCGTCAGACTGAAATTAACAGAGTTATTCAAATCCTCTCACGGAGAAATAAAAACAATCCGGTTCTTATTGGCGAACCGGGCGTGGGGAAAACTGCGATTGCAGAAGGTTTAGCACAGCGAATTATCAATAATGACGTTCCCGAAATTTTAAAAAACTGTAGAATCATTTCCTTAAATATGTCTTCCGTGGTAGCGGGAACAAAGTATAGAGGGGAATTTGAAGAGCGGTTAAAAAAAGTCTTGGAAGAAGTAAAGAAACATGAGGACTGGATTCTGTTTATTGACGAATTACATACTCTTGTAGGTGCCGGTGCAGGGGAAGGTTCCATGGATGCTGCTAATATTATGAAACCTGCCCTTGCCAGAGGAGAGATTAGATGCATTGGCGCGACAACATTGAAAGAATATAAGAAATATATTGAGAAAGATGCAGCTCTTGAACGCCGCTTCCAGCCTGTAAAAGTGGGAGAACCTACTCCTAAGGATACTATTGATATATTAATGGGACTTCGCGATAGATATGAAGCATTCCATAAAGCAAAAATTACGGATGAGGCTATCAAAAAAGCGGTAGAGTTATCTTCTCGTTATATTACCGATCGTTTTCAGCCGGATAAAGCAATTGATGTTATTGATGAAGCCGCAGCTAAGGTTCGTATGGAGGCTTCTTCTACACCGGACGATTTGAAAAAAAAGGAGGAGGATCTTGCCTCTGTCCAGAAAGAGAAGGAAGCCGCCATATCTGCTCAAAATTTTGAACGCGCTGCCATATTAAGGGATCAGGCAAAAGAGCTATCCGGACAAATTGAAAAGATGAAGGGAGAATGGAAAGGCGGTGATCATGAGCATTTAGTTGTTACAGAAGAAGACGTAGCTGAGGTGGTTGCCAAGTGGACAGGTGTCCCCCTTCAGAATCTGAAACAGAAGGATTCTGAACGTCTGCTTCATTTGGAAGAAGAACTTCATAAACGTGTTATTGGGCAGGAAGATGCCGTAACTGCTGTTGCCAAGGCAATCCGGCGCGCCAGAGCAGGGATGAAAGATCCGAAAAGACCAATTGGTTCGTTTCTGTTTCTTGGTTCTACCGGTGTTGGTAAGACAGAATTGGCAAGGGCGTTGGCAGAAACTATGTTTGGCAGTGAGAAGAATATGCTTCGCTTTGATATGTCTGAGTATATGGAGAAACATGAAGTATCGCGCCTTGTTGGGGCACCTCCAGGATATGTAGGATATGAAGAGGGCGGGCAATTAACGGATGCCGTTCGCAGGAATCCATATAGTGTCATTCTTTTTGATGAAGTGGAAAAAGCACATGCAGACTTTTTTAATATCTTACTACAGGTACTTGATGATGGACGCTTAACAGATGGGCAGGGACGTACCGTTGATTTTACAAACTGTGTCATTATTATGACAAGTAATCTTGGATCAGGATTGTTACGCGGCAAAGAGAAGAAATTGGGCTTTATTGATAAGAATGAAGACAAGAAAGATTTTGAAAGTGCAAAAGCCATGATTATAGACCAGGTCAAACATACTTTTCGACCTGAATTTATTAACAGGATTGATGAGATTATCGTTTTCCATCCGCTGACTACAGAAAATCTATCAGAAATCGCAAAACTCCTTTTAAAAGCAGTGGAAAAGAAATTGGAACATCTTCATTTGAAAATGGATGTTTCTGAAAAAGCTCGCAATCATTTGATTGCAGACGGTTCTGATTTTGAATATGGTGCACGGCCTTTGAAAAGAACTATTCAAAAAGAAGTGGAAGATGAAATTTCTGAATTATTATTATCAGGAAAGCTGAAAGGGAAGAGTACCATCCATGTAGATGTTGGTGAAAAAAACAATCTGGTGTTTAATGCAGACTAAGGCTTATCGGTAAAAAGTAGTATAATGGGCATAGGGACGATCTCTATGTCCATTTTATATTGCGGGAGAGATTGACGAATATGAACTCAAAAACCAAGACAAAGTTTATATGTCATAATTGTGGAGCAGAAACGCCTAAGTGGATGGGTAAATGCCCCAATTGTGGAGAATGGAATTCATTAGAGGAAAAAATAGAAGGAAGTATTCCCAAAAGCATACGAACGTTATCTTTTCAATCCGGAAAAGAACCTACCAGTTTAACTGATATAGAAATAAAAGATACAGATAGAATGAAATTGGGAATAACAGAATTAGATCGTCCATTAGGAGGCGGTATAGTCTCCGATTCCGTTATTCTTTGGGGTGGAGAACCGGGAATCGGAAAATCAACTCTTATTTTACAAATATGTGATTCATTTACAAAGATGGGAAAAACTGTACTATATTGCAGTGGTGAGGAATCAGATATACAGATTAAAATGAGAGCAGAACGGCTTTCTGTAAATACAGAGGGATGTTTTGTTTTTGCTGAGAGCAATTTAGAAACAATTCTTGCCGAGGTAGATAAACTACATCCGGATATGGTTATTATTGATTCTATACAAACCACTTATCTTCCTAACAGTTCTTCAGCAATGGGGAGTCCGACACAAATCAGGGACTGCACAGCAATACTTGTAAAGATGGCTAAAGAATCAGGGATTATCGTAATGATTATCGGGCATGTTACAAAAGAGGGAAATATTGCGGGTCCGCGTATATTAGAACATATGGTAGATGTGGTTTTTTATTTGGAAGGAGATAGAAACTATCAATTTCGTGTGCTTCGTACTGTGAAAAATCGATTTGGTTCTACATCTGAATCAGGACTCTTTGTAATGGGGCGGAAAGGATTGAAAGGGATTGATGATCCGTCTAAGTATCTTCTAAAAGGAATACAAAAAGCTCCTGTATCTGGAAGTACAGTTGCTGCCTGTATGGAAGGCTTACGTCCAATCTTGATTGAGGTACAGGCACTTACAGTTCATTCCGTACTGGCAGTTCCGCGTAGAATTGCATCTGGTTACGATTTTAATAGATTGGTTATTTTACTTGCCGTACTGGAAAAAAAGGGGGAAATTCCATTTTCTGCTGATGATGTATATCTCAATGTGGCAGGTGGCTATAAATTAAAAGAAACAGCAGCGGATTTATCAGTAGCACTGGCATTATTTTCCGTAAAATATGATATACCTTTGAAAAAATTCTGTATGGCTTTAGGTGAAATTGGATTAACCGGTGAAATCCTCCCTGTTTCTAAGTTAAGCTTACGACTCAAAGAGGCGGTCAAAATGAATTTTACTGAATTTGTCCTCCCCGCGAGGAATCAGGAAGAGGCCGAAAACTATTTTAAAGATAATCACCAGGAGGAATTACTCTCGCATGTGGTATTTATAAATCATTTGGAAGAGGCGATCCATTTTTTTAAATCACAGGTGTGAGATAAGAGAAAGGTTTGTTTTTCAATCCGTTATGATTGTGCTATTATAATTAAAATGTGTAAATGTAGTATTTCAGAAATTATTTTATGGAAACTAAAGAGGAATTTATAATATGCCGGAAAAAGTATTAAAGGCCATATTTATTCTGCTTTTTTCTGTATTGGGAATAGTGTTGTCTACCCAGACGGAACCGTTGCTTACTGCAGTCATTCCTAAAAACGTTTTGACCGAGACAATTTTGGGAATTACAATTTTATCATTGGGTGTCATGCTGATAGGCGGAATTTTAGGTGCACTTGTAGGACGAGTCATTTCGAGCTATTTGATTAGCAGTTTGTTTGCCTTTACATCCCGAGTCGAAAAATCACTGCTGCTTATATCGACACAGGATCTTATAATTGGTACTTTAGGATTATTTGCAGGGCTTATTATAGCTAATTTAGTTGGATTGGCGTTTGGCAGTATTCCATATATAGGTCCTTATGTATCTGTGGCTCTCAGTATAATTTTGGGATATATCGGAATGCACCTGACAATTTCCAAAAAGGCCGAAATTGCAGGATGGTTTCATTTCAAGGCAGAATCCGGTACAAAACAGAAAAAGAAAAAAGTAGGGAAACTGCTTGATACGAATATTATTATTGATGGACGTATTTTGAATATTTATCAGTCTGGTTTTTTAGAGGGGCCAATCATCGTTCCTGTTTTTGTGCTGGAAGAATTACAGAAAATTGCTGATTCAGCAGATGTATTGAAAAGAAATCGCGGACGTCGGGGATTGGATATTCTTAATCAGATAAAGAAGAAAAGCAAAGATGAACTGATTATTTTGACGGAAGATTTTGAGGAGATTAATGAAGTTGATTCTAAATTAGTAAAACTAGCGAGAACTCATGGCTATAAAATTATTACTAATGATTATAATCTAAATAAGGTTGCGGAATTACAAGGGGTTGCGGTATTAAATATCAATGAACTTATTATTGCATTAAAACCGGCTGTTATTCCGGGGGAAGAAGTGTATGTCCAATTAGTAAAAAATGGCAAGGAAGAAGGACAAGGTGTAGCGTTTTTAGATGATGGGACAATGATCGTGGTCGAAAATGGGAGCCAATTTATCGGACAGGAAATACCTGTTATTATTGCATCCGTCTTGCAAACAAAAGCCGGACAAATAATTTTCGCAAAAGCTAAATTAGAGAGTGGATATAATGAATAGCCTTGTCTTAGTAGCGGCGGGAGAGGGAACCCGTATAGGCGGCTCAATAAATAAACTGCTTATGGAGATGCATGGACATCCTTTAATCTGGTATACCTTTAAAAATATTTTAGACAGTAAACTACTAGATGAAATCGTCATTGTTGTGAAAGATACTGAAAAAAGTCAATTTCAACAGATTCTTTCAGAATTTAAACATGCCATTCCGATTAAATGGGGACAGGGTGGAAATACGCGTGTAGATTCTGTCATCAATGGAATTTCTCAAATATCTTCTAAATCGGAGAAACTCCTGATTCATGATGGAGCGCGTCCATTGGTCGGCGGAGACGCGATAGATCAAATTCTTAACAAGCTGGGGCCTGCACATCCAGCCGTCATTTTTGCTCTTCCCTGTATAGATACAATGAAGGAGATAAACGATGAACAAGTGAAGAAAACGGTAGACCGTTCGAAACTTTATCGTGCCCAGACACCGCAAGGGGTGCTTACGGCTTTGTACAAAAAAGCTTTATTGCAAATAAAGTCATTAAAGAATATAACAGATGATTCCTCGATATTTGAGGCGGTAAAGATTCCGGTCACAATTATTCCCGGACGCGAGAACTTTTTTAAAGTAACCACGACGGAAGATTGGAACCGCTTTAGCAATATGATATATCCAAGCAAAATACCAGCTTACATCAGAGTCGGAGAGGGGTATGACATCCATCGTTTTGAGGTATCTCGCCCTTTATTTTTGGGTGGAATAAAAATTGCTGATTCTGGTGGATTATCGGGGCATTCCGATGCGGATGTTCTGATTCATGCGATTATGGATGCATTGCTGGGAGCTGCAGGACTACCTGATATAGGCCACTTTTTCCCTGATAGTGATGTCCGGTTTGATGGGGCATGCAGTTTGGAATTACTTAAACAGGTAAGTCGGCACATTACGAAACAAAATTATTTGATTGGTAATATAGACAGTACTGTTATTGCAGAAAAACCCAAAATATCCGAGTATATAGAAGCAATGAAAGCCATAATGTCTGCTGCGTTAAATATTTCAAAAAATCAAATCAATATAAAGGCCACGACGAATGAAAAATTAGGGGATATTGGCCGCGGGAAAGGTATTGCGGCACTTGCATCAGTCATATTATTCAGGAGGGAATATAATGAATAAAGAATTTAAAGTCCGTTTTGCTCCAAGTCCTACCGGTCCATTTCATATCGGCGGAGCAAGATCTGCATTATTTAACTGGTTAGTTGCCCGTCATCAAAATGGGAAGTTTTTAGTGCGCATTGAAGATACAGATCTGGCCCGTTCCACAAGAGAATCTGAAGAAAATATAAAAAAAGCGATGAAATGGCTTGGTTTGTATTGGGATGAAGGTATTGACATAGGTGGTGAGAACGGACCTTATCGACAGACAGAAAGACTTCCACTTTATAATGCAGCTGTTCAGCGTCTCCTTGAGGAAGGGAAAGCTTATTATTGCTATTGTTCAGCGGATGAATTGGAGGAAAGCAGAAAGGAGCAGTTGAAGGAAGGGAAAACACCTATATATAATAACCATTGCAGCCATTTAACCGAAAAACAGATCGAACAATATAAGTCGGAGGGACGTAAACCCGCAATCCGCCTTCGCGTTCCTAAAGATGGTGTATTTGCGTTCGATGATATGGTTCGCGGGCATGTGGAATTTCAAGCAGCTGGTGTAGGTGATTTTATTATTGTTAAATCAGACGGAATCCCCGTTTATAATTTTGCGGTAGTCATTGATGACGCATCTATGGGAATTACCCATGTTATTCGTGCGGAAGAGCATTTATCTAATACCCCGCGTCAAATTGCTATATATCAGGCACTCGGATATGAAATCCCAAAATTTGGACATATATCTCTTATTCTCGGATCTGACCACAAAAAAATGAGCAAACGTCACGGAGCGACTTCTGTGGATGAATATCGTAAAATGGGATATCTCCCGGATGCAGTGGTTAATTACCTGGCTCTTCTTGGCTGGTCGCCTAAAGGTGAGCGGGAAATTTTCAGCCGGGAGGAACTCATTTCGGAATTTTCAATGAAACGTGTTTCTGCTAATGATGCAGTATTTGATATTGAAAAATTAAATTGGATTAATTTCCAATATATGAAGAAGTTATCGCCTGATGAACTTTTCCAAGTAGCACTGCCGTTTCTTGTTGAAGCGGGATATGTATCATTGCCGCTTTCTTTAGAAAAGGAACAGTGGCTGAAAGATGTTGTATGGTTCGTCCGCGACCATTTGTACTATGGAGCACAAACGCCAGAAAATGTAAAAATATTTTTTGAGACACATCCTAAAATTACTGATGAAGAAAAGATTTCTATTATGAAACAGGAAAACAGTGCCGTACTTATCCGTCAATTTGCTGATGCATTGGACGCATTGGATTCCTTTGATGAGGATTCCATCAAAAAGTGCTTTTCATTCTTGATGAAGAAAACCGGAATTAAGGGAAAAGCGGCATTTGAACCTATAAGAATTGCGTTGACCGGAGAAACACATGGCCCTGGCTTATATGCTATGATTGCTTTATTTGGGAAGAAGAAATCCGTACAGCTTTTAAAAGACAGCCTCCAATATTGTTAAAATGTGATTTAAACTATTTCTGAAAAATATTTACCGGAATTTACCGGAAATTTTTATCTGATAACCAAGACCTCCGAATGGGGGTCTTAGTTTTAATCTGAAAGGGTTTTACTTTTACGAAACGGATATGAACAGGCTATTGACGCTTGCTTGGATAAATTATACAATCATACAAATATCTATACATGTACGAAATAATATTAGGGGAGTTAATATTTAAATGGATTTTGAACTTATACAACGTGCATTGCCAATTCTGCTTATGGGTGCGGGGGTAACAATAGAAATTACTGCATTCAGCGTAGCAATAGGTTTTTTTATTGGTCTCTTTGTTGGGATTGCCCGTATATCGCAGTTTAAAATATTACAAATAATGGCAGCGGTTTACGCGGACTGTATACGTGGAACACCATTGCTGGTACAGATCTTTTTGATTTACTTTGCATTGCCCATGGCAATCGGTCAGCGGGTAGAACCTTTTATCGCAGCAGTCGCGGCTTGTGGAATAAATAGTGGTGCTTACGTTTCTGAAATTTTTCGCGCAGGAATTCAAGCCATTGATGTGGGACAAATGGAAGCTGGACGTTCATTGGGCCTCACCTGGTGGCAAACTATGCGTTTCATTATATTGCCACAAGCATTTAAAAATATTTTACCGCCTTTGGGAAATGAATTTATTGCAATGTTAAAAGATTCTTCTCTGGTGTCTGTTATTGGATTTGAGGAACTCACAAGACGCGGTCAATTGATTATTGCACAAACCTATGGTTCATTTGAAATTTGGATGACCGTAGCAGTTTTATATTTAATAATGACAATGGCGATTTCAAGGATTGTAGCATTTCTGGAAAAGAGATAATTATGGATGAAGAAAAATATATTATCGATATAAAGCATATAGGGAAAAAGTTTGGAAATTTAACTGTTTTAAAAGATATAAGTAGTAAAATCAAAAAGAATGAAGTAGTTGTCATTATAGGCCCTTCCGGTTCGGGGAAAAGCACTTTCTTACGATGCCTTAATGGATTGGAAACCGTTACATCAGGAGTTATTACTTTTGACGGGATGCCCTTGGATGGAGAAAAGCATCTTAATATTGTACGTACTGAGGTAGGAATGGTATTTCAAAAATTTAATTTATTTCCACATATGTCAGTGATACAAAATATTATGCTGGCTCCCATGAAGGTTCGGGGAATAAGGAAAGAAGAAGCCTATGAAAGAGGAATACAGTTACTTCGCGAAGTTGGACTTGAAGATAAAGCGAAATATAAGCCAAACCAATTGTCAGGAGGTCAGCAGCAACGCGTAGCCATTGCGAGAGCGCTTGCGATGAAACCAAAAGTTCTTTTGTTTGATGAGCCGACTTCTGCACTGGATCCGGAAATGGTTCATGAGGTGCTGGATGTCATGAAAGAAGTGGCGGAAGAAGGTATGACTATGGTAGTTGTTACGCATGAAATGGGCTTTGCCAAAGAAGTGGGTACAAGAATACTCTTTTTGGACAGCGGGATGATTTTGGAAGAAGGAACTCCGGAGGAGATTTTTAAAACCCCAAAAGAAGAAAGGACAAAATCCTTCCTGGCTCAAGTATTGTAAGGTGAAATATTATTTATCATTGACTCTATCTATGATTTGTGATAATGTTAATTCGTGTCCGAATGGGGCAAAGTAGTAATATTTTTAGGAGGAACATTTTATGAAAGGTACAGTTAAGTGGTTCAGTGCAGACAAAGGCTTCGGCTTTATTGAAAGAGAAGAAGGCGGCGACGTTTTCGTTCATTACTCTGCAATTCAGACAGAAGGATTTAAAACACTGAGTGAAGGCCAGAAAGTAGATTTCGATATTATTGATGGAGCAAGAGGTCCTCAGGCTGCTAATGTAAAAGTGGTAGACTGATCACTTACTGAAGCTATAAAGCGTAGGTTTTTGATTCAAAAAGCAGAATCGAATTTCGATTCTGCTTTTTTATTGCCATTTAGTAAATTTTTCTTCTACACAGTTAATGTTTAGAGAGCATTTTATAAATAATTGGTATAATTAGCAGCAATTGTAATTTTCATTTTACATTCGTATCAAATACATTCAAATATCTAATAAAATAGACATCTAACCGATTATTATCAATTTGAAAATTTAGAGGAATATACTATAATAACTATAAAGAGCAGTACATAAATTGCTCATTCGTGAAAGGGGGATTCATTTATGGAATTGACAGTTAGAGGGAAAAATCTTGAAATCACAGAAGCTTTACGTACTTATGTAGAAAAACACACCGGAAAGATACAAAGATATTTTGATAAACCGATTAAAATTAATGTACTCCTTAGAATTTCAAACATGACTAAAACCTGTGAAGTAACTGCATTTGTGGATGGTGTTATTCTTCGTGGTGTTGAAAAATCCGACGATATGTATAAGTCTATTGACTTGGTTTTTGACAAGGTTGAACGTCAAATTCACAAATATAAAACCCGTTTGGCCAAACGTTTTAAAGAATCTAATGTTCTAAACAAACAGTTTGTCAGTGAGAAAGAATCCGTACCAGGCGAGGGTGAATTTGAGATTGTCAGACAAAAGCGTTTTACTATTAACCCAATGTCTCCGGAAGAAGCTATTTTACAAATGAATTTATTGGGGCACAATTTTTTTATGTTTTTTAATTCTGAAACAGAAGCGATGGCTGTCGTTTATCGCAGAGATGACGGAAAATACGGTTTAATTGATGCTGCAAAATAAGAATTAAATGAAGTGATTGAAAAAGGGCGGTTTTATCCGCTCTTTTTTGACTATATGTCTATGTTTTGCTAAAATATATTAGATATTCGTGTAAATGAAAATTGTTTTTGCTGGTAGGATAAGGAGTATTTTAATGTTCAATAAGTTTTTTGACCGCTTATTTAACGGTTCCAATGAACGTGATATAAAGAAAATGCGGCAGCTTGTGGAAGAAAAAATCAACCCACAGGAACCAGCATTGAAGAAACTGAGTGATTCTTCTTTGGCAAATAAGACTAATGAGTTTAAGGCACGACTTGCAAAAGGTGAGACTTTGGATGATATTCTACCAGATGCATTTGCTGTCATAAGAGAGGCTTCCCGCCGTGTGTTAGGAATGAGGCAGTTCGATGTCCAGCTTATCGGCGGTATTATTCTGCACCGTGGCAACATTGCAGAAATGGGTACGGGAGAAGGCAAGACTCTCGTCGCTACGGCACCGGTATATTTGAATGCATTAGAGGGCAAAGGGGCTCATGTTATTACTGTCAATGACTACTTGGCTAAGCGTGATAGTGAATGGATGGGGCAAGTATATAAATTCTTAGGATTATCGGTTGGCCTTATTGTGCATGATTTGGATTTTGAACAACGAAAAATTGCTTATAATTCAGATATTACTTATGGGACAAACAATGAATTCGGATTTGATTATTTACGTGACAACATGGTAAGCAGTTTGGATCAAATGGTACAGCGGCCTCTCCATTATTGCTTAATTGACGAAGTAGATAGTATTCTCATTGATGAGGCACGTACGCCGCTTATTATTTCTGGCCCGGGCCAGAAATCTACAGATAATTATTATGTGATGTCTAAATTAGTTCCTCAACTTAAATTAGGAGAGGATTATACCATTGATGAAAAACAGAAAACTGTTGCACCGACTGAAGCCGGTGTGTCAAAAATGGAAAAAATGCTTAAGGTCGATAACCTTTATGATACAGATAATCTAGAACTGAATCATCTTTTTGTACAAGCACTGCGCGCACAGGCCATGATGGAGCGCGACCGTGATTATGTCGTTAAAGATGGAGAAGTTGTTATCGTTGATGAGTTTACAGGACGATTAATGTATGGCCGCCGGTACTCCGACGGATTACATCAAGCTATAGAAGCAAAAGAAGGATTGCAAGTACAACGTGAAAGCCAAACCTTAGCAACGATCACATTTCAAAACTATTTCAGAATGTATGATAAACTGGCAGGCATGACTGGAACGGCGAAAACAGAAGAACAGGAATTTATTAAAATCTACGGACTTGAAGTTTTCCAAGTTCCTACCAATAGACCTGTCCAACGAAAAGATCTGCCTGATGTTATTTTTAAGACGAAACGTGGCAAGTACAGGGCAGTTGTCCGTGAAATTGAAAGGCGTCACGCTACCGGGCAGCCAATGCTTATCGGTACAACGTCTATTGAGCAGTCGGAACAACTGAGTCATATGCTGAAAGAGGCTGGTATTGTCCATAATGTATTAAATGCGAAATATCATGAATTAGAAGCACAAATTGTAGCACAAGCCGGGCAAAAAGGCCAAGTTACTATTGCCACCAACATGGCCGGTAGGGGAACTGATATTGTTTTAGGTGAAGGAGTATCCGAGCTGGGAGGTTTAGCAATCATCGGTACAGAACGTCACGAAAGCCGAAGGATTGACAATCAGCTGCGCGGACGTGCCGGCCGCCAGGGAGACCCCGGTTCCAGTCAATTTTTCTTGTCACTTGAGGATGACTTGCTCCGCATCTTTGGTGGAGATAACATCAAGAAGTTCATGGAAAAAATGGGACTGGAAGAGGATGAAGAAATCAGAAGCAGTATGGTTTCAAGCGCTATTCAGAAAGCCCAAAAACGGGTAGAGGAAAGAAACTTTGATATCCGAAAATATGTGCTTGAATATGATGATGTTATGAATCAGCAGCGTAAAGTTGTTTATGAACAACGTCGTAAAATCCTTGAAGGCCAGGATATGAAAGACCAAATTTTAAATATGGTAGACATGCTTATCAATCATGGACTGGAAACATATGCGAATCCGAAGCTTTATCCGGAAGAATGGGATTTTGATGCACTGATAAAATATTGTGAAAAGTATTTTCTTGCCCCCGGTGAAGTTAAACTTGATGAAATTGAGAATATGAGCCGCGAAGAAATTGGGCGGAAACTCATGGATATCGCGCATGAAACCTATGAAGCAAGGGAAAAATCCATTGGATCTTCCATGATGCGTGAATTGGAAAAGGCTGTCATGCTTAAGGTTGTTGATTCCAAGTGGATGGAACACTTGGATGATATGGATATGTTGAAAGAAGGAATTGGACTTCGTTCATATGGGCAGCGAAATCCGATTGTTGAATATAAGGTGGAAGCATTTAATATTTTCAGTGAAATGCAGCAGTCTATGATTGAAACAATCATTTTATATCTCTATCATATTCAAATCCAATTTACACCGAGTCCGGAAAATGATGATCCATCTAAAAAAGAAAGAATTGATTCTTCTGTGAATAATTCTGAAGTGAGCGAAAATGATAAATGATAATTTTTAATAGATAAAACTGAAAGCGAGATGATTAACAGATGTTGGAAGATTTGAAAAAAACATTGACAGAACTGCTTGAACATGAAAAAGAAATAAGGGATTCACTTTGACTTACCTCAATTAGAGGAGAAAATTAGAAGTTATGATGTAGAAATGAGTGATCCGTCTTTTTGGGAAAACGGAGACCATGCGAAAGAAATATCTCAAAAAGCTACTGAAGCAAAAGCTGCTTATGACACGTATACCCGCCTTTTTGCACGTGCAGAGAGCATAAAAGAATTGCTTGATATGGCCATTGAAGAAAATGACCAGGACATGGAAGGTGAACTGGAAGAAGAGATCAATGAGCTAAAAGATATATTAGACAAGAAGGAAATAGAACTGCTCCTAAACGATGAGTACGATGCGAATAATGCAATTATTACTTTTCATGCCGGGGCAGGTGGCACGGAAGCACAGGACTGGACTGAAATGCTGATCCGCATGTACATTAAATGGGCGGAGTCAGAGGGGTTTGTGCTGGAAGAATTGAACATGCTTCCCGGAGATGAAGCGGGTGTCAAAAGTGCAGAGTATATGGTTCGTGGGAAATTTGCCTATGGTTTATTGAAATCCGAGAAAGGCGTTCACCGCTTAGTTCGTATTTCTCCTTTTGACGCGGCAAAGCGGAGGCATACCTCTTTTTCTGCGGTTGATGTAATGCCTGAAATTGGTGACGATATAGAAATTAATTTGAATATGGCTGATGTACGTGTTGATTACTATCGTGCAAGTGGTGCAGGCGGTCAGCATATCAATAAAACAAGTTCTGCAGTGCGAATGACACATATTCCCACGGGAATTGTTGCAGCCTGTCAAAATGAACGTTCTCAGTTTCAAAATAAAGAACAGTGCCTGCGTTTGCTGAAAGCAAAATTGTTTGAACTGGAAATGCAGAAACGCGAACAGGTAAAAAAGGGGATTGAAGGTGAACAGCAAGCCATTGAATGGGGAAGTCAAATACGTTCTTATGTATTCCAGCCGTATACATTGGTGAAGGATAATCGTACCGGTATCGAAACGGGAAACATTCAATCAGTTATGGATGGAGGATTAAACCCATTCATTGAGGGATTCTTGAAGCATAAGAAGTTTAATAATGCGTAGTCCTTATCCCCGATTAATTTGAAGGATTGATTATGATAAAAACTTATCCGCATAATATATTTAAGATATTGGCCGCAATAATACTTCTCGGGGTAATAGCGGCGGGATACATTTCATGGCAGCGATACAATGTAGAAGCTCATGCGATTACTGTTGAAATGGTTTATGATTATAACAACATTTTAGAAAGCGCGTCTGTCGAAAGCACCTCTGCAGACGAGCTCTTTTCCCTGTATAAAAGAAGTGGCATTACATCATTGGCTGTATATGATGAAACGCCAAAAAAACTTGCGGATCATGGATATATTGCAGTATATCATGGCTCAGAGCTTATATCGCATATGTCTAATCCGCTTATTCGTGGAAATCGTATTTATATTGCATCTACGAATACTTCTGAGGGTATAGAATATTTTGACGAACTCAAAGGGCAATTGAAACGTCTTTTAAGAAAAGATGATTTTCATATTATTCATTTAAACAACGAAGAATTGCTTGAAATAAATGCCAACTATGAAT
>OHBP01000815.1_pt1 | contig 14310 bp, 10 predicted proteins | sample 1577471 | NCBI WGS metagenome assembly OHBP01 (sample SAMEA3879503, study PRJEB24766) | human gut metagenome | biome: human-associated habitat; feature: feces | place: USA | collected 1985/1987
CCTCGGCCAGCTCACCGGCCTTGATGGAAGCAGCGTAGTTGCCGCCGCACTTGGTAAAGCCGGTCAGGCCGGGAGCGGCACGGATGTACTCGTCTTCGACGTAGATGCGGACGGGGTTGATGCCCTCGGCGTAGTAAGCGCCCGACGGAGCGCAGATGATGCAGAAGATATAGTGCTTGGAGGCGTGGACGCCCAGACCCACATCGTTTGCGAAAATGAAGGGACGGATGTACAGGGAAGCGCCGTCCGAATGGGGCACCCAGTCGCGGTCCACATCCACCAGAGCCTCGACGGCCTGAATGTAGTCCTCCACGGGGATCTTAGGGATGCACAGACGGTCGGCGGAGTCCTGCATACGCTTTGCGTTGCACTCGGGGCGGAACAGCTGGATGGTGTCATCCGCCGTGCGGTAAGCCTTCATGCCCTCGAAGATCTCCTGTGCATAGTGGAACACGACCGTAGCGGGGTCCAGCTGGAAGGGTGCGTAGGGGACGATGCGGGCGTCATGCCAGCCCTCGCCCGCGGTATAGTCCATCAGGAACATGTGGTCGCTGAACTGCTTGCCGAAGCCGAGCTTCGACTCGTCCTGCGGCTTTTCCTTCGGATGGGTCGTTTTGGTGATTTTAATGTCCAACATAATTTCACACTCTCCCTTTTATATTCAAGCGCACCGCCGCACAGCAGTGCGGGTGATGATTAGGTTTATTATAGCGCTGTCGCGCGGCGAGTGCAAGCCCTTATTTACAAAATGTGTATTTTGTGTTGCAAAAAGCGCAATTCGCGTTTTCCCCGGCTTTCCACAGTTTTCAACAGCGCCGCTGTGGAAAATGTGGAAAATAAACGTTTTTTCTACGTAGATTTTCCCGGTTTTCCGCTTTTGAACGGATCCGGGCGGCAGAGTTTTCCACGCTTTCCACGGAGTTTTCAACATTTCCACGGTGGATAACCGTTATACGCCGTGGATAACTCGGGGTGAATATACGGAATGTGAACGGGGTGTGAACAGAAAAAGCGTGCCGCTCTCTTTCCCACAAGAGAGCGGCACGCAGTCCAAACTCAATTTTCTTTCCTGTGCACCACAAACATCACCATGCTGAACACCAGCATAAACGCTGCCAGCCCTGCCGCAATCAGCAAAATCAGCTGGAAGACCTTCACGTTAAAGTTTGTCTGCAAATTTTCCCGCGCGGCGGAGACCACATCCGAATCGGAGGAAACCGTCGATTGGGCGTTATTGGCCATCTCCTCGGCGGCGGTCAGTGCGGCCTGGGCGGCGTCGGTGTCGCCCAACGCCTCCAGCGCGTCGGCCAGTGCCTGCCCGCCCATGGCAACCAGACGGTCATTTGTCTCGCTCTTGATCTTCTCGTGATTGACCGCGTTGGCCAGGTACTCGGCAAACAGGTCTGTTGCGCCGCGCACGGCGGGGGCGTAGTCGTCCTTGATCTGCCAGCCCTTGACGGTCCACATACCGTTCATGTAGAACAGCAGCTGCATACCGGAATCCTCCAGCAGAGCGCTGTACACGGCGTCCGCAAAGGCCGTGCTCGAGGTATCCACCGTGCCGAAGCTCAGCGAGATGAACTCCTTGACGCGGTCATACTCGGTCAGATTCGCGTAGTAGCTGCGCAGCGCCTCGGCCAGGTCAGTGTCCTTTGTCACCTTGGAGCCGACGACGACGGAGTCGAGGTCCGCCCGCAGGTCCCCGTTGCTGAAGCGGCTCAGCGTGCCGTCATCGTCTATATTAAAGGAAGCGCGCATCGCCTCGGCGTAGCCCGCGGCATCGCCGGCCTGGCCGTAATACTGCCTGGCCAGCTCCTCACAGTCGCCGCCCCAGCTGCCCGTGATGGGTATGCCGTTGTAGACAAGGTTCATCGACGCCAGCAGGTGCCCAAAGTCGATGCTCTCTCCGTTGGGCAGGACGACGGTGTTCATATTCTGCAGCGACGCCAGCTCGGGGTCACTGCTGTTGACGCAGCTCTCAAACCCGGCATCGCGCACACCGGCGGTCAGCTGCCAGATCGTGGTGTTGTACTCCCCCGTGCGGGTGTAGGCCAGCGTCAGCTCGATCGGGTCGGGCGTGTCGGCCTGACTGGCCGAGTACTCCCGCGCCAGCGCCTGCAGGCGGGACAGGCGGTCCAGCACCGTGTCGTAGTCCTCCGCATGGGCGGGCAGTGCCGCCGCGCAGAACAGCCCCAGCAGCACAAACAGCATAGCCAGCAGGCGGGGCATACGGTTCGCTATAGAATTCGTAGTCAAGCACCTCCGGTAAAACAGGACAAAAGCCGGGGCAAGGCTGCGCCTGCGCCCCGGATCTGACTTTTTAACCAATTTGTAATCTTTAGTATACCACATCCGCCCCGGGTTTGTCACCTGTTTTTTTGTGTGTATTCTGTGCGCCTTGACTTTTTGCCCCGCATAGGTTTTAATAGAGGCATTACGGAGGTAATTCTATGCACAAACAACCGCATAAACGCGCTTTTTATACCCTTGCAGGCTGCATTGCCGCGCTGGCGCTCTGCGTGGCGGCATCGCTTTTTCTGCTGACGCCCGCACCGAAAGCGCAGGACGTCACCATACCCGGCACACGCGGGGACATTTACGCCACGGTACAGCTGCCCGGCAAGCTGGCCCGCGGGGAGGAGCTGCCGCTCGTCGTGCTCTGCCACGGCTTTACCGGCAGCCGCAGCGGCGACGGCCACTTTGCGCCGCTGGCCGCCGATCTGGCCGCCCAGGGCATTGCGACGGTGCGGCTGGATTTTCCCGGCTGCGGCAACAGCACCGAGCCGTTCACGGCCTACACGCTGTCCAACATGACCGACGACGTCGAGAGCGCCATCACCTACATGCAGCATACCTACGGCACGGACCGCACAGGGCTGGTGGGTCACAGCAGCGCAGGGGCGGCATCACGGCACTGGCGCTGTGGAGCCCCGCCAACGGCGCGGGCCTGCGCGGCATGGAGTTTTTGAACATCGACGACTTTTCCGCCGTGGAAGCGCTGGCCGCTGAGGCCGAGGCGAGCGGCAGCATCAGCACCTGGGGCGTCGATGTCAGCGGAACGCTGTTCACCGAGATGCGCGATTCCGACCCGAACGCCGCCCTGCGGGAGAGCGCCCTGCCGACACTTTTGACCTACACCGGCCATGAGGGCATTTTGAGCGACACGACCCAGGCCGAGACGATAGCCGCCGTCGAGAGCCTGCCCGACGGCAGGGTCGTGCTGGAGCCGTTTGCCGAGGGGAACCACAACTATCTATCCGAGGACGCCTCCACCGCCGCCGCGCTGGACAAAGCGCTGCGGGAGACGACAGTGGCGTTTTTGGTGGAGTATTTGAAGTAGGCCCGCCGCACCTGCGGGGCCGACAGGAACGGGCACCTGACGAAGCCCTTTGAGACCGTGACCGGCTGAAAGCATCGGCAAAATACAGAAAGAAAGCAAAAACCGCGGAGAAGCGCAAACTTTTCCGCGGCATTCTTATTGCAGATTTACCAGCACATAGTCCCCGCAATCGACAATCGCCCCCGCCCGGGGGTATCCCGGCAGGTCGTGGGCGTCGGCGTAGGTCTGCGCCTGCTCATGCAGGGCAGCGCTGTGGGTCATGTCCAAAGCAAAGCCATAGTAGCGGAACAGGTGCTCCGCTGCCTGGCCGTAGACGTCGTCCACCTCGGAGAAGGCCGTGACCGACCAGTTCAGCACCGAGTTGCAGTTGGTCTCGACGTACTTGACGGTGTCGCCGCTCTCCCAGCTCGTGTGCTCACGGAAGAAGCGGTACAGCGGGTGCTGCATCGGGTCAGCCGTCGTGTACCGGGTGATATTCTCCCCCAGCGTGTAACGGCCCACCAGCACCACGGGCTTGTCGGTGCCGTAGTCGCGCACAAGCTCGGTGCCCAGAGTGCGCACCACAGCGGCCTCCTGCTCGGAACGCTGGTAATCGACGGCCAGCAGATGGTTCAGGTACATAGCCTGGTGCAGACAGAGCAGCACCGCCAGCAGCTGCACGCTGCCCAGCAGCACAGCCCGCCGGGCCGCAGCGCGGCGCAGCAGTTCATACACGGCCAGCCCCGCCAGCGCCACAAACAGCGCAAACACCTGGCAGGTGCGGTAGGGCGAGTACCGCCCCTGCACAAACGACAGCAGCACCAGTGAGAACAGCGTCCCCGCGCCGGTGAGCAGCAGCAGGGGCCGCTTTTTGCGCACCGCCAGCACGATGACCAGAGCGACAAACACCGGCACCGCCACTGCCAATTCAGCAATGGGCAGGTAGAAACAGCCGCGCAGTGCGTAGTTAATCAGAATGCCCTTGACAAGCAGCTTTGCAAGATAGACAAATGGGTAGAACGCCCACAAAATTTCGGTGGCGCCGTTGGCCGCAGCCTGCGGCAGCACAAGATGGATGCCCGACGTCACCAGCACGCGCAGGCAGAGACCGCCGACCAGCGCCGCCGCGTACCACAGTCCCTCGGTCAGGACTGCCGCAAGCCGCGGGCGCTCGGCGGCCAGTAGCTGCTCCAGCGTTAAAAGCGCAAAGACAGCCAGCACAAACACCGCCGCCAGTGACTCATAAGACGAACAGACCACCATCAGGCAGAGCGCCGCCGCGCACATGCGCAGAGCCCTGCCGCGCCACGGCACGCCGGGCTGGCGCGCGTCCCACAGCAGATTCAGCGCAGCGGCGTCCAGCAAATAGCCGCCGCAGACGCAGACATTCGCGCCGCTGTACTCCCAAATTTCGTTCATCAGCGGGTAGGAGACAAACAGGCAGGCAAACAGCCCATAGCCGAACATGCTGATGCGATCCTGCGCGGCCTTGCGCAGCAGCGCACAGAAGCTCACCGCCGCCAGCGCCAGCAGCAGCGCCGCCAGCAGGTCAATGCCAAAGGCATAGCTCGGCTCGGCCCTGCCGTAGCCCAGCACCGCGGCCCAGAGGTTCATGCCGAACCGGCCGGTGGACAGCATGACGCCGCCCGTGCCGATGTAGCGGTCCCCTTCCAGCGAGTCAATGCTGACCCGTGTCGTGGCGATGGCATAGCCGTAGCTGAGCAGCAGGGTCAGCCCCAGCGCCGCGCGGAATTTCGCGTTTTTCAGGAAATAACCAAACGCCTGCTTCATGCCGGTCACTGGTCGTCCGGCCCAAAGTTGAGGCGTTCCTCCTCCACAACGAGCGGACGGTTCATGATGCGGGTGTTCATAGCCATGACGTACTCACCCAAAAAGCCCAGGAACGCCAGCTGAATACCGCCCATAAAGAAGATGGCGATCATCGTCGGCGCGTACCCGGCGCGGAAGCTCTGCCAGAACAGCAGCTTGGCAATCAGATAGAACAGGCCGACCAGAAAGCTCAGCCCCGCCACCAGGAAGCCCGCGAACGTTGCAATGCGCATACCGGCCTTGGTGTAGCTGGTAAAGCTCAGCATGGCGGCGTCGTACAGGCTGTACCAGTTGTTGTGGGTCTTGCCCGCGCGGCGCTGGGGTTGGGTGTACTCGATTTCCTTGCGCTCGGGGCCCAGCTCGGCCACAATGCCGCGGATGAAGGGCGTCGGGTCCTTCAGGTTGCGCAGCGTCTGGATAAAGCTCTTGTCGTACAGGCCAAAGCCGGTGAACTGCTCGATCTGCTCGCAGCTGCTCATCTTCTTGATGAGCTTGTAGTAGCAGCCGCGCAGCCAGTACATGACCGGGTTTTCCTTACTCTGGGTCTTGCGGCCAATGACGATTTTGTAGCCCTTTTCCCACTCGGCCACAAACCTGGGGATCATCTCCACAGGGTCCTGGAAGTCGGCGCACATCGTGATCGTGCAATCGCCGGAGGTGTGGATCATGCCGTAGTACGGGCTGTTGAACTGGCCGAAGTTCTTGACGTTGAAGATGGCCTTGACGTGCTTGTCCTCGGCGCAGATCTGCCGGATGATGGCACGGGTTCCGTCCTCGCTCTTATTGTCGATGAACAAAATCTCATAGTCGTAGTTCGGGCAGCTCTTGACCAGCTCATCGCGCACAGCCTCATAGATGGGGCGGGCGTTCTGCTCCTCGTTGTAGCAGGGGATCATTACCGAAATCGTCTTTTTCTCACTCATTTTGTCTCTTTCCTTACCCACTCAATGGTTTCGCGGATTCCTTCTTCAAACGGGGTCGCGGGCCGCCAGCCGGTGTCCTCCTGTAAGGCCGACGTGTCCGCCTGCAGGTGCATGACCTGCAGCGGGCCGTAGGGGACCTCCCCCAAGCCCAGCGGCAGTGCCGGGTCGATGGCGTCGCGCAGCGTCTCGATGTAGTCCTTCAGCGGGCGGGCCGTGCCGCTGCCCAGCGGGTAGACTCTGCCGTCCTGTCCGCTGACGGCCAGCGCGTAGAACGCAGCTGCCGCGTCGGCGGCGTACAGGTAGTCCCACTGCTGGATGCCCGCGGTCAGAGCGGGCTTCTCGCCGTGCAGCAGCTTACGGATGGTTCCGCTGATCATCGTGGCCGGACCGTCGTGCGGGCCGTAGACGCTCAAAATGCGCGTCCAGATGTGGGCCACGCCCAGCGTCCGGCACTCGACGCGGCTCATCTGGCCGGCGCACAGCTTGGCCATGCCGTAGCCGTTCTCCGGGAAGCAGGGGGTCTGCGCGGTCAGCACACCCTCCACGCGGCCATACTCGGCCTGGCTGCCAGCCCCGATAAAGACCTGGCAGCCCAGCTGCGCCGCGGCGCGGCAGGCCGCAATGGTGTAGCGGATGTTCTCGATCTGCGCCGGCATGTCGTTGCGGCCCGGGCCGATCGTGTGCGCCCACGCAAAGTGGAAGAACGCATCGGCCTTTTCCGGGATCAGCTCCGGCAGCGCGGCCAACTCCGCCGCATCGCAGGGCACCACATGCAGCCGCGCGTCCTGCGGCAGCAGCGCCGCCCGCGCACTGCCCGGGTGGGTGACCGCGTAGACCGTCACGCCCTCCGCCAGCAGCTTTGCACACAGCGCCATCCCGATTGCCCCCGTAGGGCCGGTGATGATGGCGGTGTGGATTTGTCTTTGAATGCTTGCCATTTTTGAATCACGCACTCCCTTACACTTCCGGCATCAGCGGGATGAACATCTGCTTTTCCAGCTCCTCACGCGGCAGGAAGGGGGCCAGGTCCTCCAGCGGTGGGCTGACCAGCGTGCCGTCGGGCAGGCGCTTGGTGCTGCTCTTGGGCTCCCAGACCTGTTTCGTGTCGGTGAAAATCTCGCAGAAAGCCGGGCCGTCCAGTGCCAGCACCGTGTCCACGGCCTGCTTCATCTCGGCGTTGCTGTGGGCGCTGTAGTAGGGGTAGCCAAACGCCTTTGCAATCTTTTCAAACTCCGGGAAGGACAGGTCGCCGCTCTCGGGGCCGATGCCGACCTTGCAGTGCTCCTTGAACAGGTTGTTCTGCGTCAGGCGGATAGAGTGGTAACCGTTGTTGTTGATGAGGAAGATTTTGATCGGCAGCTTGTTCGTCAGGATGGTCTGCAGTTCCTGCAGGTTCATCATGATGGAGCCGTCGCCCTCGAGGCAGATCGTCTGGCGGCGTCCGCCGCCGATGCAGGTGCCAATGGCTGCGGGCAGACCGTAGCCCATGCTGGCAATGGCGCTGTTGTTTGCCATTCGGCTGCCCTTCTGGATGACATACGCCTGGTTACCGACAACACAGCACGCACCGTTGGAGACCGCGGTCAGGCTGTTCTCCGGCAGGCGACTGCTTAAATAGCGCACAAAGGCGTAGACGTTGGCGGTCTCGCCGTTTTCCTCCCACTGGCGGGGCAACACGGCGGGGTAGTCGCGTTTCCAGCGCTGGCAGGTGGCCAGCCACTCGCCGCCCGCGTTCACGGGGGCCGCGGCGACCTTATCCAGCTTGGTCAAAAAGTCCTTCGCGTCGGCCCAGACCGGCATTTCGACGTGCAGGGTCGGCTTTTTCAGCTCGGCCTGGTCAATGTCCACCATGATGACCTCTGCCGCGCGGGCCCAGGTCTTCCAGTTGTAGCCGACCTGGCGGATAGAAATGCGCGTGCCTACGGCCAGAATCAAGTCTGCGTTTTGGATAGCCCAGTTGCCCGGGCGGTCACCCATGTTGCCGGCGCGTCCGCAGTACAGCGGATTGTCATCCTCGATGAGGTCCACGGCGTTCCAGTAGGTGACGATGGGGATGTTGAGCTTTTCCGCCACGGAGCGGAACGCCGCATACCCGCCGGACAGGCGGATGCCATAGCCCGCGTGGAACACTGGCCGTTTGGCGTTCTTGATTTTTTCCAGAATCGTCCGGATCGTGGTGTCGTCCACCGGCGGGGGCAGCTGGGCGTCATCCTCGGCGGGGTCGTAGCCGCGCAGCTCGTCAGTCTCGATGTAGCCGCCCTGGAAGTTGACCGGGATGTCCAGCCAGACCGGGCCGGGGCGGCCCGTTGTAGCCAGATGCCACGCCTTTTCCAGCAGGTAGCGAATGTCCTTGGGGTCCTCCAGCATGGCGGCGAACTTCGTCATGTACTGGACGGACTTGGTGATGTCGTACTCCTGGTCGCCCATGGCGCGCAGCGGCGTGCCGGTGTACTGCAAGGCGTACCGGGCCGTGGTGTCATAGCGCACCTGGCCGGAGACGATGAACATGGGGATGGAGTCCAGCCAGCCGCCCACGACGCCGGTCAGCGCGTTGGTGCCGCCGGGGCCGGTGGTCACGCAGACCGCCGCGATCTTATTTTCCAGCCGGGCGTAGGCTTCCGCCGCAATGGCGCAGGCCTGCTCATGGTGGTTGTAGGTCACATGCAGCCGGGGGTTATGGCCCAGCGCATCGTTCAGGTGCATAGCGCCGCCGCCCACGACGGAGAAAACATCCGTCACGCCGCGTGCCGCCAGAAAGTCCGCCACATAATCCGCTAAACGCTGTTTCATTGGGTTGCTCCTTTTCCATTCAGTCAATTTTCAGGAACCAATACCGGGTGGCCGTCCGTTCCCTTTGTCCATTCGACAAGCGTAATCGCTTCTTCTGCGCCGCTCTCGCTGTTTGCTTTATTCTTTTCTCTTACTGCGGCATTCAGACGCTTCACCAGGAAATCACTGTTGAAAACATCTTCGTCGGCATAGCTGACACGCTTTTCTTGAATAGCGGGTCTATCAAGCAGGCTTGTCTTTTGACCCGTCAGCTGATAAACATTCTCTACCATAATTGAGCTATTATAGGCGATTGCATCCGCGTTTTCGCCACCAGTCAGCGCACCGGCACTAACACAGTTTACAACACTACCAGCGAAGTTATCGGTAATGCCACCAGCGCGCGAGCCCGTGACATTCACATCCGTAAAGCAGTTCATAATCTCTGCCTCCGGGTTGACTGCATAGCTGGCAATTGCTCCAACACAGTCGCCAGTCAGGCTGCCCGCTTCAAGCCCCAGATTGTAAACAGCCCCTTCGAGACGTCCAAACAGACCGACATCCTCTGTAGCCTTGCCCTGAATGCTCAGATTGCGGATAATATGTCCCTTACCATTGTAGGTGCCGTAAAAATAGCTTTCCCCGCTGAATGCACCAATGGGCGTAAATTTTTTACCGTCCATATCAATGTCAGCGGTCTGTTCAACATACTGATCTGCAAAGCTCATGCCGCGGTTGACATAATTGCTGAACGCCTGCAAATCCTCCGCCGACTGAATCAGATACGGCTCTTCCTCGGTTCCCTTTCCTTCCAAGGTGAAGCTACCCCAGTCTGTCTCGTCTGCCAGCTTGTACACCTTGATCTTACCGGTTTTTTCCTCACCATACACGCCCAACAGGGTGTAGCGTGTGCCCAGCAGTCGTCCAAAATTCTTTTCCAGCTCGCGCTGCTTCAATTTCTCACCATTGCGGTAACTTTCTTCGTGAACCTTCTTGCAGTTTGGAACATCATCCTTCCAGATTACAATGTCAGGCAGATTTTCCTGTAGCAGCTCGTCCTCCTGCAAAACGTACTGGTCGTCTACCACGTCATAGAACAGAACCGGAACAAACGTATCCATTGTATAGCGGTTTGTCAGAATATTAAAGAGCTTTACATAGGGATAGCCAAAAATCGTTGCATCTTCTGTTGTGTTTTCAAGAATCAGCTGTGTGATGTCTTCCAACATCTTGTCGTCCTCCGCAGAAAAACGGAAGCCTCGCAGCGCGGGGATGCCGGTGGCGTAGATTTTTTTGTCATACTCTGCCTGTTCACAGCCCCACCAAGAATAGGAACATACGACCTTCTGTGCAATACAAGCCATCGAAAGTACTGTGCACAGCGCAATCGTACCGATTTTGACCGATTTTTCCGTAACTTTATCTGTAAATACGCTGTTCAGCCCAACACACAGAACAAACGGCATAGCCAACATAATCCCATGGTAGGAAATTTCTGATGCCGATGCCATACTGGCTGCATATATCGTAGAAAATGCCGCACAGGCCATCCAAAAGTGCTCACGTGCATAGCCGTCATTGCCATCCGCTTTTATTTTCATAAGGGAGCGGGCAATCAGATATAGATCCAAAAAGCTGATGATCGTATACAGCGTACCAGTCACACTCTTAAACAGCGTGCCTGATTCATAGATTGCTTCCAATAAGCTCCCGTTATCTTCGCCTAATGACGCATAACGGGCCGTAACCAGAATAGTCACCACATAGGCGGCACACAGACCGTAAAATACATCGTGCATTATCTTGCTGCCGCTTCTGCGCTTTTGGCTGTACGCCAGCAACAGTAGCAACCCTCCACCGATGACAACGGCTTGGACGCTTTTCGTACCAACGAGCACTTCGATAAAGTCGTTCGCAGCCTGCCTTTCCAAAACATAGCCGCCGCCTATGACCAGCAGCAAGAGCATCCGTCCTGCTGTCTGACTCTCGTTTTTCTGCGCCAGTGTTATGGCAGCTACACACCCCACCATCAGTAAAAATACCGGCGCATTGATTGTCCAGCCCGTAAAGATTTTCAGCAAAATGGCAAGCGGACTGCCTTTGCCTCCCGTGTGCATAAAGACCTGCTGAAAGAACGGAAGCAACGCGCCATTGACGGCAAGGATTCCCATGGCCACGACGAACACCAGCAAAAAGCCAAGTATGACTGCCGCACAATATTGCAGAAAGCCTTTGTCTTTTTTCTTCCAGCAGTAGACACTCAAAGCCAGCAGATAACTAACCCCCGCAGCTGCAAAAATCGTCTGCTTGTTCAGAAAGAGCAGCCCCAGCATAGCGCCGGCAGCAAACAGGTATTTCCCGGCGGCTTTCTTATCTGCCGCCTCTGCAAATCCCAGAACACAATAGAGCAGCAACACAGACAAAAACGGAATCGTCTGGTTATAATCACCGAATAAATCGTAGACAGAGGCCGTGCACAGAATCGCAGAGAAGGCACACGCTGCAAAGGCGGCATATCTATTGAAATACCGGCAGAGCAGCCGAAACATCAACTCATAAATAGCAATCCGCTGTACCAGCCACCACGCACGGTAAATGAACAGGCTGCCAAACGACAGCTTCCAGAGCATCACATCAATCAGGATGTTCAGTGGCGGCAGGTAATAGTAAAAATCGCGGTATGGAAATTTCCCGTGCAATACCAGCTCTGCATAGTTTACATTCCAGCCTTCCGTAATGGGCATCGTGTTGGCGAAATAAATTGAGGAATAGGCCAGAATCACCACACAAAGCAGTGCAGCCAATACCCAGCCTCGCGCGTTCTGGCGCTTATTCGTATGTGGTTTTTCCATTACTAATTGCATCGTGCTTGTTCTCACTTTTCCTTAAATGTCCACAGCTTGTTGATAACAAAGTTCAGCGGGATCGTCACTAACAGATTAACGATGGGCGCAATGGACTTGCTGACACTGAAGAATGCAACTTCGATCCAGAGCAGCACGTTGGACAAAATCGACGTGCCGCCGTAACTGACATAGGTCTTACCCAGCCGCTTGAGCTTGCTGCGCCAGTCATTGGCGTTGCCGGTAAAGACAAATTTATCATTCCAGAAAAAGGCGTTGGCAATGCTCAGAATCGTGCCCAGAATGCTGCCGACCATATACAGGTCCGGGCTGATCCACAGGAAGATATAGTAGACCGCCATGGACACAGCCGTATTGCTTACGCCCACCAGGCCGAACTTGATGAACTGCTTGAACAGCTCCACAAATTCCTCTTTATTTTTTGCGCCCAGCAGGGCCAGCAATTTCTGCATAGTATATGTTTCCTTCCGTTATTCGGTTTCCTCCACAGCGCCCTCACTGGCAACCACCAGGTTTGTCACCGTGAAGGTGCCGTTTTTGCGCGAAGAAGCATCATAGACCGCCATCGGGCCGTCATAGCTCACATCAATTTGGGTCTGGCCGGGGGCCACATCTACCGTGTAGCACACGGTCTGCCCCTCATGGTCAATCTTAATATTCGTCTGCTTCTGCTTCCCGGTTGTACCATCAGCATCTTCCAGATTCGGTGCTTCAAACGTCATCGTATAGGCGCGCTTCAAATCCATGCCGTAGCCTGTCTGGAACGTGACCGTCATCCTTTGCGTAAATGGCGCGTGGTTGTAAATCATAATATACGCACCGCGGCCGCTCCATGTTGCCTCTACCGGGTTGCCGTCGCTGTCCTGCACGTCCTTCTGCCGGATGTCCTCGGCATCCAGTCGGCCGTTATAGCCGTAGTCAAAGCCCCAGTTGTGGGTGCGCTGCCACAGCTGCTGGCCGCCCACACCGGCCACCGCCACACAAACGGCCAGCAGCACCGTGGCCGCCGGGTGTCCGTGTGCCGGCTTGACCGGCTTTTCCGCACAGCGTACACGCACCCCCTGCACTGCCTGGACAAAGCACCAGACAATGAGCAGCAGCAGCATGACATGACAAATCGTGTTGCGCGGTACAAAGGACGGCTCCATCTGGTCCCGCCGAAACAGCGGCAGCGGCAGCACCGGCACCATCAAGGCCAGATAGGGCAGCACGTTGTCCCTGCGCAGCTCACGCTCCTGCTCCATAAACAGGAATAGCGGAATCAAAAACAGGCACCATACATAATCATACTGGGGCTGGAACATCAGCATCGCCAGAATGATTGCTGTAATGCGCTTCCACTCCTTATCCATAAAAAAGCTGCACACCAGCAGCATCGCTGCCAGCACAATGCCCAGCAGTGCGTAGCTGCCATAGCCCAGCTGCGTGCCCAGCAACTTGTCCACCGCATGTCCGGCCTCTGCCAAAATGTTGGAGAAACCATTGCCGATCCACGGTTCACCTCTGCTGCCGCTAAAATCAAACAGTACACGGAACCACAGTGTGAGGCCAAACAATCCTTCATTGAAGAAGAACAGCGGGAAGCACAGGCAGACAACACCGTACAGCACCGTGCGCACCGCGGCCAGATAGTTTTTATCGCGCAGCAGCAGCACGCCCAGAAACGCCGGGTACAGCTTGAAACCGGCGGCAATCGCCAGTGCCAGACAGGCCAGCTCCCGCAAAAGTGGTTTTTCTGAATTGCGGTACAGGATAAAAAATGCCATTAACGGCCAGCACAGCAGCAGAATATTGCCGCGTTCCAAGCCGTACAGTACCCCATAGCTGAACACTGCACAGAATGCCAGCAGCTTTTTCCGCCCCCCGCAGCTGCGCGTCAGGCGTTCTGTCATCGATACAATTCCTAAGACCACCACGATAACAAAGACGACAAACAGCATCATCGTCGCTTGCTGTAAACGCAAATCCCGTTCTGTTCCCCTCATGTTGAGAGACGAGATATACGATTCCGTCCACGTAGCTGATTGTGTCTTTGGCACAAGCAAATACAACACATAGAAAAACAGATTTGCAAGCGGCGGGTACAGCGTATCGAACTGTCCGTAGGGCATACGTCCACGCATATACTCAATACTATGGAAAAAGTCCATACCGGTATCGGTGACATCATAAAAGAAGAATCGATGCAGCAGCGTACCGCGGCTGGCCAGCAGGGCAAGCAGCAGCACCGCCAGACAGGCCACCGTCGCCCAGCAGTAGATCTGCATAGGCGTCAGCCGCCTGTTTTTGTCCAACCGCAGTCTGGGTGCGCGGGTCGTTTTCACCTTTTGCTGCATCATAGGGGTCTGTACCTCGTTGTCAAAATTTTACTGATTCACAGCCTCGATAATCGTCTTGGCCATGTAGTCGATCATCTCGTCGGTCATGCCGGGGTAAACGCCGACCCAGAAGGTGTTGTTCATGATAAAGTCGGTGTTGGTCAGCTCGCCCGCCACGCGGTAGGCGTCGGTGCCGCGGATCTGGTCAAAGCAGGGGTGCTTGATGAGGTTGCCGCTGAACAGCAGACGGGTCTGCACGTTGTGGCTCTCCACATAGCGGGTCACGT
>OHBP01000817.1_pt1 | contig 14306 bp, 7 predicted proteins | sample 1577471 | NCBI WGS metagenome assembly OHBP01 (sample SAMEA3879503, study PRJEB24766) | human gut metagenome | biome: human-associated habitat; feature: feces | place: USA | collected 1985/1987
CGGATGTGGTCACTACCATCATCAATAAGTTCAACACCGCTGAAAAAATGGAGCACAAGAATTTTTCGCGGGATGTGTTTTTGCTGGTGGATGAGAGCCACCGTTCCAACTAAAACGCATACTGCCAATATCAGCAATGCTGTCATGCTGGGCTACAATACGGATGTGCAGAAAAATGGCGGTGTAGCTCTCGGCAGCGAATCTGTTTCTTCTGTGGATGCCGGTGTATACGGTTATAGTCCTGACACAAATCAAAATATCCAAAACGATACGGAAATAGCAAATTTAACCGGAAAAACGGCAAGACTGGCACAGTTGAACGGAGATTTGCCCGGTCTCTCCTCTGCTTACACGGCGAAAAAAGCGGACTATGAAGGAAAAGTCAATGATTTCCTGGCGAAGAGCGCCGCATATACACAAGCCTACCAGACCTATCACAGCTATGAGCATTCCGGCGATCAATACGATTTGGCGCGCAAAAAGGAAATGGACGATGCCAAAACGGTTATGGATACGGCGCAGACGGCTATGAATGCTGCAAAGACCGATTATACGGATGCGGAAACGAAGTATAATTCCGCTCTTGGCGAGAGAAATCTGATTATAGGGACTTGGAAAGCGACGGCCGCCGCTGTTTCCGTTGGCGATGTTTCAAGAGGGATTACTCGCCAGATTACAGGTGTGGCGGCAGGTACGGAAGATACCGATGCGGTCAATGTGGCACAGCTGAAAGTGGTACAGGCAGCTGCCGGTGCCTCGAAAGTACATTATTACAGCGCCAAATCTACAAAAACGGGAGCCGGCAGCAACTATGACAATGACGGCGCTAAGGCGGATGACAGCATCGTTCTCGGTATTTCCTCTTCTTCAGACGGTGTGAACAGCACCGTCCTCGGCAATAATAACAAACTGACCGGAGTGAAAAACGGAAGAAACAACAGTATTGTTGCCGGCCAGAATCTGGACGTGGAAGGCGTCCATAATGCCGTATTCGGCACGGATTACGACAATTATGACTATAAGGAGACAAAAGTTTTCGGGGAAGCGAATACGGTCATCGGTGTGGGGAACCTGGTCGGTTATACGGCGGAGAAAGATCCAAACGATCCGACAAAATGGATTTACACCAAGAAATCCAGCGGCAGCGACCAGAACGTGGCTGTCGGTATGACAAATACAGTCAATGGCGGCAGTATGGTTTTTGGTAAGAATTCCCTCGTAGATGATTTGGGAACGTCTGTCGGATATGGAAACGAAATCGTCGGTTCTAATGACGGCGGCGGCCAGAGAGGTCTTGCCTTGGGAAATCGTCTGACAGTTAAGGGCGAAGAAGCGGTAGCTGTAGGCACAGATGCTTCCGCGACCGCGGGCTGGGCCATTACCATGGGTACAAAGAGCAGTGCGGAGAAAGAAACTTCCATGGCTTTTGGTTATGATTCTCATGCGAAGGTCTCCGGCGGCGTGGCGCTTGGCGCATGGAGTGTAGCAGACACGGCAGCAGGTGTGAGCGGTTATGATCCATCTACCCAGGCGGCTTCCACAGATACGTCTGCTGCCTGGAAATCAACTCTTGGTGCCGTTTCTGTAGGGGACAAGACGGAAGGTTACACACGCCAGATCACAGGCGTAGCGGCTGGCGCACAGGACACCGATGCCGTCAATGTGGCACAGCTGAAGAAAGCGGTAGCCGGCGCGGCGGATGGCAATGATACACTGGTAAGTGGCAGCAATGGGCTGTCCCTTAGCGGTAAAACTCTGTCCATGAGCGTAAAGGACACGGCCGGAAATGAAGTGAAGGGCAGCGTGGATCTCTCATCCGTTGCAGACGGCAATGATAAACTGGTAAGCGACAACAATGCGCTGACCCTTAACGGCAATAAATTATCCATGAGCGTAAAAGATACGGCCGGAAATGAAGTAAAAGGCAGCGTAGACCTGTCAGCTATCGCGGGACAGATTGATACCAATACCACCTATACCATGAGCGGCAAACAAAACGCGGACAATACCACCACCATTACCCTGAAAGGGAGCGACGGCGAAGAAAACAAAGTCACCGTAGCTACGAAAGACACAAGAAACACCGTGAAAGCCGGTGAAAATGTGACACTTGACACAGCTGCCAATACGTTTGGCGGAACGGAATACACGGTCAACGTGAAAGCCGATGGAAAAGTGGAAAACGGAAGCACAAAGATTGTCAGCGGAAATACAGTGTACCATGAAACCCGAGTGAAGAATGACGGCAACTATGTGAAGAAAGAAAACAGCGCCGGAGACAACCTGACCATACTGGACAAACAGGTCGGTAAGAACACAACCAATATTACCAATCTGGGAAATACCATCAACAATCTGAACGGGAAACTGGGAAATCTGGACAACCGTATCAGTAAAGTGGGAGCGGGAGCCGCCGCACTGGCAGCCCTCCATCCGTTGGATTTCGATCCCCATGACAAGTGGGACATCGCGGCAGGTTTCGGCAATTACCGCAACGCCAGCGCTGCGGCGGTAGGCCTCTTCTATCGGCCGAACGAAAGAACGATGATGAGTCTCGGCTGGACCATGGGAGATGACAGGAACATGCTCAATGCAGGAATTTCTGTGAAGCTGGGACGCGGTGACGTTTATACCCGTTATTCCAAAGTGGAAATGGCGAACCAGATTAAGGACTTGAAAGAGAAAAATGACAAGATGCAGGCGGAAAATAAAGAGATGAGATCGGAGCTGGATGAATTGAAGGCCCAGGTAGCAGCTCTCGCTGCCAAGAAGTAAGGAACTTCCAAAAAGAAAGGAGCAGGCACTGCTGATGGTGCCTGCTCTTTTTTTCGGTAAAAGTGGAACTCCTGGCAGTGTGTCTGCCAGAACCGTGCGAAAAATCTGTACTCGTGGTGGGGAAAGCGGTAAGGAGTTATCAGAGTAATAGATTCTTCACTCCGTTTCACCGTTCCGTTTCCCGTCTTTCCCACAAGGTGTTCTTGCCTCCGTTCAGAATGACGTTAAACAGACGGCACAGCTGGGATTCTAACCACTTTCAGGCCTGCCGATAAAGTAGCACCCATGGTAAGGCGTCATTCTGAGCGCCAGCGAAGAATCTGTTACCGTGGTGGGGAAAGCGGTAAGGAGATAAAAGCTATCAGCTGTGGGCTGTCAGCTATAAGCTGTTAGCTGTGAGTTAAAAGCTGAAGCATATGATTTCCGTTAGGTGTCATACGAAACATCAGCAAAGGATCTACTGCCATAATGAGGGGAACGTTAAACGTCATCCTGAACGAACGTGAAGGATCTGTACCCGTGGTGAGGAAAGCGGTAAGGAGATAAAAGCTATCAGCTGTGAGCTGCCAGCTATAAGGTGTTAGCTGTGAGTTAAAAGCCGAAGCATATGATTTCCGTTAGGTGTCATACGAAACAACAGCAAAGGATTTGCTGTTGTAGTGAGGGAAACGTTAATCGTCATCCTAAGCGGATGTGAAGGATCTGCTGCCGTGGTGAGGAAGTCGGTAAGGCGTCATCAGAGTCATAGATTCTTCACTCCGTGTCACATAGCCGTCTCCCTGCTTTCTCAAACAGCATTCTTGTCCCCGCTCAGAATGACGATTGGAGGAAATGGCGTCATAATGAGGAAAACGTCAGGCGTCATCCTGAACGAACGTGAAGGATCTGCTGCCGTGGTGAGGAAAGCGGTAAGAAGATAAAAGCTATCAGCTGTGAGCTGTCAGCTGCAAGCTAAATATCCTTTTACGGTTTGAGTCACTACGGCATGCGAGTATCCTCCATTACTGGTGCGGGCAGCTGATTCACAATTGTCGGTTTTCAGGAGCCGGCAGCTTACGTCCGATCATATTTTATCGGCGGCTGTCAGGTTCCGTTTTCTTTTTCCTGCTTTTTCAAGAAGGTCATGAAGGGTATTTTTATCTGCCCTGTCCAGTGCTGTTTTTATTTGAGAAAGGCTTTCTGTGAAACGGTCGATTTCAAGAAGCAGGTTTTCACGGTTGGCAAGGAATAAATCTGTCCAAAGGGGGCTGTTGATATCCGCTACTCTTGTTTCATCACGGAATGATCCGCCTGTAAAGTACTTTGTGTCTTCTTTCAGGGAAGAGCTGTTTATCAGCGCCGCCGCAAGGACGTGGGTCAGGTCGCTGGTGTAGGCGATGTGGCGGTCGTGTTCTTCCGGTGTGATTGACGGCACGTGGCGGCAGCCGAGAGCCAGCGCCATGTTTCGGAGCAGTTCCACATTCTCCGGGCGGTTCGTTTTATCGGGAAGAAGGATATAATTTGCTCCGCGGAAAATGTCCGGATCCGCCCGGGAAAGTCCTTCGCCTTCATGTCCGCACATAGGGTGGGATGAAATGAAATCCATGCCGGGCGGAAGTATTTGCCGGATATCATCGGCAAGATTTCCTTTTACACCGGCGATATCGGTCATGATCGCGTCGGAGCGGAAGTCCGGCAGGTGATCTTTCACAAAGGCGAGTGTCGCTTTGGCAGGTGTGCAGAATATAACAATGTCCGCGTGTTTCAGGTCACTGATATCGATGGAATCCACTATGCCCTGCCGAAGGACGGCCTCTGCCGTCGATAATGTCCGATTGATGCCGATTACTGCCGCTCCGAGTTCCTTCAGTCTCATGGCAAAGGAACCGCCCATTAGACCCAGGCCGATAACGGCCGCTGTTATTTTGCTGAAATCCATTTTTATACTCCTGTTTCCGGTTTAAAATAGTATACCTTTCAGGCAGATTGTTTTATTGTCTGCATTATAGCATAGCACCCCATGGAGAACAGGTTTTACAGGTTATGAGAAACAGGGCGAAAAAAATACCGGAAGTTTATTTTTACTCCCGGTATTTCTTTCGAAGGTTTGCAATTATTCCATTTGTATATATTTTTTTAAGGTTTCAATTTCTCCCGTATAAATATATCCTTTTCCAATTTCCAGAACGAGGGGTGTTTCTATTTTTTCATCTTTTACATTTTTTCCATGTTCCAGAAGGGAGACAAGAATATCACGGGGGACGTCAAGATTGGTGGGAAGGCCGATAGACTGGAGGACGTACTTGATCCGTTCCGCTGTACCCCGCTTGGTGAGTCCCAGAATTTCAGAAGCGCTCGTGATCATGTACATGCCGGCCGCCGTCGCTTCACCGTGGGTCAGGCGGAGATCATTGAAACGGTAGTATCTCTCTGCCGCGCCGCCCAGTGTGTGGCCGAAATCAAGGATACGGCGCTCGCCTTTGTCTTCGGGATCGATTTCCACATAGTGTGCCTTGATGGTAATGCAGCGGCGGATGATTTCCGGAAGAACACGAAGGATATCCTGGTCAGAGGCGGCTTTTTCAAATATTTCAAAGAGGTCCTTGTCTGCCACGCAGCCGATTTTAATCGCTTCGCCGAGGCCGTTATGGAAGAAACGGGCAGGCAGCGTGCGGACCATGGCAGGATCTACATACACGGCTTTGGGCTGGTAGAATGTACCGATGAGATTTTTTCTTCCATTGATATCGATGGAGATTTTCCCTCCGATGGCGCTGCCGATCTGTGCCAGGAGAGAAGTGGGCACCTGCACGTAGGGAGTCCCTCTCCGGTAAGTTGCTGCAACAAAGCCTGTCACATCGCCGACGACACGTCCGCCAAGGCCGATGAGCAGATCTCCTGCACAGAACCCGAAGTCTGCCAGCGCCTCGCATACACGGCTCACGACAGAAAGGCTTCGGCTCTTTTCGCTCGAAGAAAGAACGATCTGCTGTACGTTCAGGTTCTCTTTTTCCAGCTGGCGCTTCAAATCCTGGCCATACAGTTCGTCAATTCCTTCTTCCGTGATAATGACTGCGCGCCCGTGACCCGACAGGGGGGCGGTTTCTTTTCCCAGGCGGCCGATGATGCCTGAGTCGATTATCACATCATAAGAATCATTTCCTAAATTGATATGTACCGTATCCATGATTTGTCTCCCCGTAAAAAAGTATTTATAAAGTATTTACCATATATATTATATCATTTTTTCTCTGAAAGACTCCACAGACGGCGACATGGGTCGAAAAAGAGGATTTTACCCCGATAGGAAATACATTTTGAAGGCAAATAAAAAAAGCCGCCTTTTGGCAGCTGTGCATTCCTGGTGCGCCCAAAGGGATTTGAACCCCCGACACACGGTTTAGGAAACCGCTGCTCTATCCAGCTGAGCTATGGACGCGTGTACATGTCATATTTTAGCACAAAAAAGGCAGAAATGGGAGTTTGCAAATAAAATGGAATGAAAGAGACAAAACGGGAAAATGATTTTCATTTCTGCCGATGTCGGAACGGAAGGAAATCATTTTTTCTTTTAGAAAGTTTTTATTTCTTATGTACACAGCAGGCGGACAAATACAGGGGTGATTTGAAATAAATTCTTTTATTCGCTTTTTTTCTTTCTATTTTGCACGTATTCGTTGTCAAGAGGGGAAGAAAAATGGATAATTGGAAGAAAGGGGGACAGATGGAGAGAAAGTTATTTACATGCATATCGGGGGTATCCTGTGAGAGTGAAAGTGAGAAAGATATACGATAAATACGGGATGTTTTCCATTCTCATTTACAGAATGGCAAAACGGTTATGCACAGTTATGCACAGTTCGTGTGTCTGTCTGGGGTGGACAGGCGGAAAAAAGCTTTGATTTATCGCGAAAAGAGAAAAAACAGATTGTTTTTATCCACATGATGTGAATAGTTGTGAATAAGTTTGTGAATAATGTGAATAAGTGTAATTTTTATCGAAAGAAAAACGCAGCGAATGAAGTTTCGGGGAAATCATGTTCGCCGCGGTGAAGCTTGATTTTATGGGAAATCGGAAAAAGCCAGATCTGCTGTTTCTGATAATATCGGTTTTCTCATTATCAAGAAAGAGGCTTAAATGAGAGGGGGAAAGAATTTCTTTATTTTTGTAAAAATTTTTGTTTACTGCTTTTGCGGCAGATTTATTTTCCTGCACCGGAAAAATGACGGAGTGGGTGTTTATCTGTCTTCTGATTTCAGCAGCATGCCGTGTTGTGGCTTATAAAGTCCGTTCCGGTTTTTGCCAAAAGGAATAAAAAAGGATAGAATATTTACAATATAGTTGTTATTTTTTAAGGAGATGTTCATCATAGACTTCAAACCGTTTACAATTGAAAAAAGAGAGTATATCGACAGCTTCTTCCATGTCCATCATTATGAGGGGATCGACTGTTCATTCAATACACTTTTTTTATGGCAGGAAGCGTACCATACGCAGTGGGCGGTAGAGGAGAATATCTTATTCGTCCGTGCGGGGGAAGGGGAGAATACGTTCTTTATGCCCCCTTTTGCCGGTGAAGGGGCGTCTTTCGGCCGCGGCATGGAGATTATCCATGAATGCCTGGAGCGCGAGGGAAAACCGTTTATCATTAAGGCTGCTTCACCCTGGGTGCTGGAACAGATCAAAGCCCATTGCCCGAACCGGTATGAATTCACTGCGGATCGGGATAATTGGGAATATGTATACCGTACGGCAGACATGATCAATTTATCGGGAAAGAAACTCCGTATGAAGAAAAATCATCTGAACGCTTTTCTCCGCCAGTACGGTGATTATACATACGAGTCCATCACGTTGGAAAACAGGGAAGACGCATGGCAGGGGATTGAAGACTGGTTTGAACGGCATGGAGACATTGCGGAAGAAAAAGAAGCACTGCAGCGGTGTTTTGCCAATTGGGACGCTTTGAAATTGAAAGGCGCCATTATCCGCATTTATGGAAAGGTAGAGGCCTTTACGAACGGAGATTTGGTCAATCCACGGGTGGCGCATATTTTCTTTGAAAAGGCAAATCCGAATATCCGCGGGCTGTATCAGGCAATCAACCGCGATTTCCTGATGCATGAATTTGCGGAAACAGAATTTGTAAACCGTGAGGAGGACATGGGGCTGCCCGGCCTGCGTCAGGCAAAAATGGAATACAATCCTGACCATTTCGCGGAAAAGTATGATGTCGTCGTAAAAGACGGCAGTTGTTTCTGAGGCGGTTATGAAAATACGTAAATGCAGTCGGACGGATGAAAAGGATATACGCGCGCTTTGGTCGTACTGTTTTGAAAGAGAGGACGACCCGTGGTTCCGCTGGTATTTCAGGGAGCTCTACCGCCCGGAAGATGTACTGGCGGGAGAAGAAGCAGGGAAAATAGCGTGCAGTCTTCACCGCCGCCCTTATGAACTATGTGTCCGCGGTGCAAAGATGCCGGTGGATTACCTTGTCGGGGTAGCTACCCATCCTGCCGCAAGAGGGAAAGGGCTTGCGACTGAACTGATCCGCGGCGCGTTCCATATGGCGCGGATGGAAAATAAAGGCGCTGTCATTCTCATGCCCTCGGCGGCATCGTATTATTATCCTATGGGATTTTCATTTTATGCGCACCAGTGGAAACGAAGCGCCGCGCCTGAGCATTTAAGTTTCTTGGGTAAGCGGGCGCAGTCCGCAGGGAGTATTGCCTCGATAGATGAATGGAAAACTCTTGCCTCTGTCTATGACAGGTATGTGAAGGGGCGGAACGGCTGGGCTTTTCGTGATGAGGCGTCATGGAAGAAGCACATCAGCGCCCAGTTCTGTGACGGCGGTTACATCGCTGTCGTCAATGACCTGGACGGTGCGGCCGGATATATTTTCTACCATCTGGACGGAAGGAAACTCATCGTGTCGGAAATGGCGTACGCCTCCGATGCGGGACGGAAAGGGCTCTATGCTTACATGGCTGGACACCGCGGTTCCGTGGATGAATGCGTGTGGTATGAACCTTTTGATGACAGGGCATTTTTCTACTGGCAGAATGGCGCGGAGCATACCTATATACATAATGCCTCTTTCCCAACCATGATGGGACGCGTCACGGATCCGGTCATGGCATTTGACGGACTTCCCTGCAGAGAGATGAAAGGATTCCTGTCTTTCCAGCTGGCGGACGAGTTCCTTCCCGAAAACAGCGGCATCTACGTCCTTTCCGCCAAGGAAGGAAGAATTTACGCTGTGAAATATGATGTATTTTACACACTGAAGCTTCATATCGAAGATATTTCCGGCGTGAAATTGGGAAATAAAATTCCCGAACCGGATTTTACCATGACCCCAGGTGCCCTTGCCCAGCTTTTTTTCGGGGCCCTGTCTTTGAGAGAATTGTCGGATCTGGGGCGCATCGAATGGCTGGAAGGTGCGGAGCGTGAAAAAGTTCTTGAAACGGCGGAAAACATGCTTCCCTCTGAAAAAAACTGGATCAATGAATGGTACTGAGCCTCCGGCCTGCAGTCGCCCGCTTGTCTCTGCTCTAAATGCCGGTTCATTTCATTAGTACCATATAAGTGCAGCAAAGAGAAATACAATATTTCCCCTGCTGCACTTATTTTATGAACGGGGGTAAGAATGTTTTGTGGGAGAAACGGGAAAGCGGAACGGTGACACAGAGTGAAGAATCTATGACGCTGATGGGGTCACGGATTCCTTACCTTTGGTGTTGCTTTTTGTTTTCTTGCATATAGTTTTTGATCGGTCTTATTCAGTATGACGCGTTCTCCTATACAATAGGGTATTCGTGATTTTTATGTGTATTTACAATTTCTTGAAAATCCGTGAAGAATAATTTTAATGATTCATGCCTGATATATAATCTTGTGATATGGGTATAAAAATATTAAATATACATGATATTGAAAAAATTTCTGGGGGGGGTATACTGAATATAGTAGTTTAATGTGTATTTATAGTGAGGAGATGCAAATCATGCATGTTACCAGAATTAATCTCAAGACGGATAAAGACATGAAAAAGAGGGAAGGGCTGATAAATTTTTGTCTTAAAGGAAAAATAAAATATGTAGCGATAGGATGGAGCCATATTTATGGAACAAGAGAAATTAAGGATTATCGGGACTATTACGACATTGTGAAAGAGAACGAAAAAAGGAATGGGAAAAGAATTAATTCTGCGTTGAATACTTTTTTAGATACAAAAGCGGACGATTTATTTTGGACAAGAGATCTCGACGGAATGTACTGGATTTGCAGAGCCAAAGGAGAAGCGATTCCTAAATGCGACAAGGAATTGGACATTGGAGCCGTCGTACCGGTAGAAGGCTATCTGGTGGGCTTAGAAGTTCCTGGACAAATCAGCGGATCTTTTAACAGAGTCAATGGGGGAATTAAACAAAGTCTTGATAAGGAAAAAGAAATTGTTGAATATTCCAAATATATGTTTAACAGTCGTGCTGGAAGAAATGTATATGAAGTAAAGAAGATGGAAGGAGGTCTGTTAAACAACTTATCGTCTTTTGACTTGGAAGAATTGGTGATTTCTTATCTCCAGATAGCAAAGGGTTATTATGTTCTTTCCAATTCTATCGCGAAGAGATCCACTACGATAAATGTGGAGTGTGAGTTCAGGTCAAGACGGAAAGAATATCTACAGAAGGCTGTTGTACAAGTAAAGTCATCGAGGTACAGTGGTGTTCTAGATGCACTTAGTTTTAAGCAATATATAAATGATGGGTATATCGTGTATTTGTATGCCCCTAAAGTGGAAAATGCGGATAAAATGAAGAATTGTATACAAATTACGGATGAGGAGCTGATGACTTTTTATAAAAACAATAAGTCTATACTGCCGGATTCCATTACCAAGTGGGAAAATCTTATCAAAGAATAAAGATTAAAATTCTTAAATAATGCGTGCTCAAGACAGCCGGTTGGTTGAAGTAGGTTGTTGGAGACTCATTAATTATTTTCGTCCAATCCAAGGGCTATAAGGGGATGGCTGATGATTGGGCTGTACTCAGATTCGGAAATATGTAGAGCGAAAGGATGATGAAGATAATGATTCTCTTCCTTGGGTAATTGCTACAGCGAGTGGATTCACTGAAAAGACTGAGAAAAAGGTAGAGATTAATAGTGTATGGCGATCAGTTGATCAGATTTTATAGATATGCTTGATGCAGAAGTCTATAACATTAATGGAGCATTTGATAAAGATAGATAATAAGAAGCGGCTATTGGAATCGATTACAGGATAAGTAACTCTATTTCAAATGAAGAAGGGAAAAATAAGTCTTATTTTTCTTGACAGAGGGAAGTGGCTATGGATACGAAATATATCAGAAATATTTTGATTGTCAATAATAAACAGTACGGTAAATCGGAATTGACAGAACGGCTGATAGAGTTCTGCAACCGAAGTATGGGTTACGGAGAAGGAATCTGTATTCCTGATATGCCAGGTTCGCATATTGTTGATAAGGGGCAGCCGGTACAGCTGCATTATAAATATCGAAATGGCGAGGTTTATGAGCTGAATTTTATTGAGATACCGACTCAGGTGGGTTTCCATTGTGAATGGCCAGCGAATTGGGCGCAAGACGTATACAGCAGTCCTTTCACTTGTGAAGGGGGGCTTCTGCTTATTGATTCCTGTTCTGTGTCTAAACGCCAGTTATTGTCAGATATGAATCTGGTATTAGCTCATGGACTGGTATTAATCCCGGTTCTCATCGAAAAATCTGGTGAATCAATTAATAAGGAACGAATCATAGAAGATCTCGAATGTATCAGTGGTTATGATATGGCAAATACGGTTTTTGTTTCTGATGAATCGGGGCTGAATATGGAAGCTGTACTCCAAAAGATAGTGGAGCAGGTACCGCCGCCATTAGACAATTCGAAAAGTCCCTTTCGTGGTTTTATCTTTAATTCCGTCCTTGATCCTTCCAGGAGAGCACTTGCACATATCCGTGTTGTCGATGGGGAAATCAAGGCGGGGATGAAGATCCGAATGATGGCTTCCGGCAAAGTCTGCACGGTATCGGAAGTGGGGCATTTCTTACCATTTCCTGCAGCAGCTGATATCCTGTGCTGTGGGTCAATAGGATATGCGGCAGCGAATATGGAGAATATTCAGGACTGGGAAATAGGAGATACTGTCGTAGATTCAGAAAATAACACCTTAACAGCACTTCCCGGATATGTTAAAGCAGCAAAGCCTACAATCTTTTTGGGATTATTCTCGATTGTTAAACAAGGCGATCCAGTAGAAATGGGAACAAATCATGAACATGAGGAAGTTTATGATAAACTGGGAAAGCTATGTTATGATCGGGTTCATGCTGTTTATGGAGATCCTCTGCCTGAAATTGTAAAAGATCGTCTGCGTCTTGAGTTAAAATTTATTCAGGATAACGGTTATAGTACAATTTTTTATACGGCGCATAAATTAGTACAGTATTCTAATGACGGTGGTCATCCGGTGGGCGTCAGAGATTCTTTAGGGTCTTCTTTTGTCGCGTTCATGTCCGGTATTACTGAAATCAATCCGCTGCCTTCACATTATGTATGCCCCAAATGTCATTGGAATCATTTTTATACTGACGGCTCAGTGGGGAGTGGTTTTGACCTTCCTGACCACAATTGTCCGGAATGTGGAACTTTACTTTATAAGGATGGTCATGATATTCCGTATTCTGTGCTTTTTGGACTTGATGGCACCAACATTAGAGGATTTGGTCTTGTTTTTGTACGGGATGCGGGTCTGGATGAAGTATACAAGTATATGGAAAAGTTATTGGGGCGGGAACATGTATTATGCTATGGGGATAAACTGATTCCTGGTTCTGAAAAATTCCTGAAATATCCGGATGTTTATAAATGTTTGAATGCAAAGGACAGAAGATGGCCTGCTAATGGTACAGTCCGGTTTAATTATCATTCTATTATGGATGATATGTTGAGTCTTACCTTGAATGGTAATGACGCCTTGACTATGATTCATGAGCTTCAGAATTTAACCGGTATCAACCCGCAATCTATTCCTTTTAATGATGCCCGGGTATTATCTGTTTTTTGCTCTACTGATGCCCTTGGCATTACACCGTCAAAGTTGGCAGATGTTATTGTAAATGGGAAAGTTACCGTAGGGACATTGGGACTGCCGGGGTATGGAACACCTTTTGCAAGAGGAGTACTGGAAGATGTACAACCAAAGAACTTCTCTGAATTGGTAAAAGTGTCCGGCTTCCGCTATGGCACCGGCGTATGGGCGGATAATGCCCGGGATCTCATCAAGAATGATACGGTGAAAATAGAAGAAGTTATTTCCACCAGAGAGGATGTGATGAATTATCTTATTCATCATGGGGTGGAATCACTGACATCTTTCACAGTGATGGAAAACGTACGTAAAGGGAAAGGAATTGAAAGCAAGAGATCCAATCATCTGGCTGAGTTGGAAGCGGCCCATGTACCACAATGGTTTATTGATTCTTGTCTGAAAATAAGATACCTGCCTCCTAAAGCGCCTTCAATATTTAGTGCTATGACAGCTCTCCGCATTGCCTGGTTCAAGGTGTATCAGCCGTTGGCTTACTATGCCGCTTACTTTACTGTCTATGCAGGAGGAGCCTTTAATGCCACAGTGATTCTGAATGGATTGGCATCACAGAAACAGGAACTGGCCCGCATTGCTGCGCTAAAACATCTTACGGCCGTAGACAAGGACAATGCTACAATGATTGAAGTGGCAGCGGAAATGTATCTTCGCGGAATGGAATTTCTGCCTATCAGTTTGGAAAAATCGGAGGCGACTGCATTCAAAATAGAAGATGGAAAACTTTTGCCGCCTTTCAACTGTATCCCCGCATTGGGGAATGCAGCAGCCGGAGAAATTGTCAAGGTCAGGAATGAGCATCTGTTTACGTCTAAAGCAGATTTAAAGAAAAGGGGTAAGGTGAGCCAGTCGATTATAGATACCATGGAATACATGGGTATCCTGAAAGGGCTTCCTGCGGAAGACTAGATATCTTTTTTGTCTTTGAAGCAGAGGAAATTCCAATTGGATCCATGGAGAACCGGGAATGTAGAGGGGAATAATGGATTTACGCGCAAAACGTTTTTATTATCCCGTATTTACATTCCGGCTGCCGTTTGATAGAATGTTCCTATAATCACAGCGATGAGGAAGAGGAGTACGCATGATCAAGCGAGCCGGTGAGGGTGGGAGTCCGGCACTGTGCGGAAGGCGTTTCCGAGCTGCTGCCTGAACGGAGTAGGGCAGCTATCAAACGAAGGCGGGCCTTTGGCCAATGAGGGTGGAACCGCGGATTTGTAATTCGTCCCTGCAGCTTAATTGTTGCGGGGATTTTTTATTTGCAGGAGGACATATGACTTTTCAGCAGATTATTTTGACGCTCCAGAAGTTCTGGTCGGCGCGGGGCTGCATATTGGAGCAGCCTTATGATGTAGAGAAAGGGGCGGGGACGATGAATCCGGCGACGTTTCTCAG
>OHBP01000856.1_pt1 | contig 13911 bp, 14 predicted proteins | sample 1577471 | NCBI WGS metagenome assembly OHBP01 (sample SAMEA3879503, study PRJEB24766) | human gut metagenome | biome: human-associated habitat; feature: feces | place: USA | collected 1985/1987
CAGTCGTAATCGTAGTCATTGATTTTATCCAATGCCGAAAAATAGTCGGCAGCGGTCTCTACAACAAACTTTTCTTTCAAGAGCGAAGTGCGGATGGTTTCCCGCAAATCTTGCTCATCTTCTACAATCAGGATTTTCATACCGGCAAAGATGGTCTATAAAACTGGAAACAATCTGGAAAACTATCCACTAATCAATGCTGTCTGTCTGATAGTCCTCCATCAGTTCTTCTTTTGCCATGGAGATTTTCCCGTCAGCCGTAATGGTCAGTCTGATGGGAACATAAAGGTCGGATTGCGGATAGCAGACGCTGGCCGCGTATATGATTCCTTGCGGAGTGGTCTTGTCATAGACCAGCCCCTCAAGAATAGAGTACTTCATGAACTTAGCATCCACCAACGAAGCAAAATTATCTTTGGTGAACACTTTATCCACCACCTGCTTCCCGCCGCACGTGATGCGCAAGGTGATACGGTTATCCACAAATTTCTCCCCCTGCTCGTTTTTCACTATCGGCAGAGATTCATCCGGCCGGCGCACTACAGAAGACTGATACTCTTTTCCCTTATACGTAAAGGATGTTTTTACATCAGACACCTGCATGCGCTGTGGGCCGGCAATTTCTGTACTATCCTGCATCAATACCTGCGTACCGTCTTTCTTATTCTTGTCTTGCGACGAACAAGCAGTGAAGAAAATGACCGATGCACACACTAAAATATAGACTATATTCTTCATCGTTCTGTTTTTTAGTAGTTGACCGGACAAAAATAGTACAAATTGAATGCAATAGAAAATTTATTTTCTTTTAGATTCCATTTTTGCTTTTCTATCCTGCACTTTCTTGCTGTATGCAGCATATTGTTCTTCCGTCATAATCTTCCGGAGTTGTGAATCATAAGCAATACGGGCAGTCTTCATCTCTTCACGCTTCTTTTCCATCTCCGCTTTTTTCTGCGCGCGTTGCTCATCCGTCAATTGATGGCGCTTGCCATCTCTCTTATGATGCTTGTGTGCTTTGGCACGATGCATCGGCATATCTCCCATTTTCTCAACCAATGCCAGATTTGCCTCCAGCAGTTGTTGTTTCTGCGTATCGTTCAAGGAGTACTCTTTCACCATCCGTTCCGTCATGCGCTCGGCACGGACTTTCGGTTCGGGCATTTTATCACTGTGGCGGGCATGTTGTGCCATTGCCATGCCACCCATCAGGAAGGCGGCCATCCATATCAGAACTATTCTTTTCATCATTTTTCTCTTTTTTTAATTAATACCTTATGTTAGTTATACCTATTGTGTTGCAACGTATCTATGACAAAAACAAAAGCGGGAAGTTTAACCGCAACTTCCCGCTTTAACATAATAAATGAGGTTGAAAAGAATATTAAGGTTCGTCCAGATACTGTACGATAAGACTCACCTGCTTCGGCATGAATGTCCGTGTCCTTACATTGTACCCGGTATGCGCCAAGGCTTCATACAGTTCATGATTCCGTTTTATCCACCGCGTCAGGGTGCGGATGGCGCAACGTGCAGTAGCATTGGGGCAATAGAGGCATGCCAAATCTTTCTTTTTATAAGTCGTGATACGAAAGCCATTTTCTGTTTCCATAGCAGTTTGTCTGATTTTTAAATGATTGATGTAAAGATACGATATTCAAAAGGCGAAGTCAAGTATTTCAAGGAGAATATGAACCTTTTTCTGAGAAAGTTCATATTCTCCTTATTTACAGAATGTTTATCCTAACGGATTTTCTCCCTGGTCGCCATCGGAACCGCCGCCATCCGGATTTGGTTTGGAGCTACCCCCGCCAGAAACGGTGCCGTTGCCCGACCAATCCATCTTCTCTACGCTGGCGCGGGTCAGCATGTCCTTAAAGTAGAAGCCCGGGGTGAAGATAATCTTGCGGCGATAAATCGTGCTTGCCGTCACGTCTTCCAGTTTGTCCCGGCTCTTAGCGTTGATGCCGGGACGGAAACAGCCGAACTCACCCAGCTGTACTGAAAATCCCTTGTTGATATCCATATTCAAGGTGTCGATCAATCCGTCCAGCACCAACTTCACCACACCGCGAGGCGCCATGCCTATCTTGGAAACCTCGTCGCATAAATCCTTAAAACCTACCACACCCAAAGTTTTCATCTGCGCCACGTACTTTTCCGTTTTTGTCTCGTCAAAACCGAATACTCTCTTTTTTACTTCATAATTCAAAGCCATAGTTTTTTAATTTTAAATTGAATATCTTAATTTCCATAATTATTTTCCTTTGTGCCTCATACACCATATCTCCGACTGATTTTCCTGTAATATCACGCCCTGAAAAAGCATAGGCAAACAAACCTTTCTTTGGAGATAATTCAGCATTTTCCTGAATATACTCAGGTGATAAGCCAGACTGTTCTGCAATCTTTCCAATAATATCCTTGTCATAGTATGCAACACCAAGTTTTTTTGCCACTTCTTCACCAATAAATCTGCCACCGCTTCCAAATTCTCTGCTGATTGTAATGATTCTCTTTGTCATAACTACTTCCTCCTTAACTCATGCTTTCCACTTTGTTCTTTCTGATTTTTTTTAAAAATACATATCCCACAAGACAAGCAATAATCTCTGTTATTGGAAATGCCCACCAGATCAGTGAAACTCCCATCTGTCCGTTTTTAACAAAAACAGAAAAAATGCCAGCAAGAGGCATGATAATGATAAGCTGTCTTAAAAGCGAGATTACCAATGATTCTATGCCGCCATCCAGTGCCTGATAAATCCCCTGATAAGCAACATTTATTCCGGCAAACAGAAAGCTTATTGAAATCACCCTCATTGCTCCGATAAAATATTCCCTTGACTGTCCTGCATTGAACAAAGCTGCAAAAGCTTCTGGAAAAATTTCCGTAATTGCAATTCCTAAAATCATTAATACAACGGTATAGAGCAATCCATACCTGATTCGTAGTTTGTTCCCATTGTAATAACTTCCAAATCCATGGTCTGCGATGAAATATATGCTCTTACTCCTAAAATCCCAAATAACAGACATACCGCATAAATAATCACTCCAAGAAATAAACTGTTTCCTGCTACTTTGGCTGCCTTTTTCTCATTTGCCTGTCCTAATGTCCTTGCAAGAAGCGCATTAGTTCCAACTCCGGTTCCTATTCCAACTGCTACCATGAGCATCTGAACCGGAAACACCAATGTCAACGCATTTAGTGCTGCCTCACTTCCTGTTTTCATGTTTCCAACAAAGGCACTATCTACAATATTGTAAACTGCCTGCAATGCCATAGATAAGATCATCGGTATTCCCATCTGAACCATGAGCTTATTTACCGACATCTCCTTCATCTTGTTACTTTCTGCCATCTTAATCCTCCTTGTTTTGCGAAGCAAAATCCGAACCCTTTGGTGAGGAGAGGATTTAGCCTCCTTGTTTTGCGAAGCAAATGTCTGCTATGCATTTGTCCTCATTTTTCTGCATAAAAAAAATGTGTACTTATCATATAAGCTGGACTTACGCTGATAAGCTACACACTTTTAACTGCAATACATATTTTTATCCTGTGTGACAGCAGATACACACAAAAAAACGAGCAGCAAAACTGGATTTACGCTAGTCTGCTACTCGTTCATTCATATATTATATTGGTGGTTTTTCAAAAAGTCAAACAAAAATTATTCATTTACAGTTTTTTAAACAACAAATATAAGTGATTTTTTTCTATTTATAAACCGGGAAAAAAAAGATATAATCTAATTGAAAAAGTGAAGTGAGGAGAAAAAAAGATGTATTCATTACTGATTGCAGTAATCTATTTAATATTTATTAGTCTGGGGTTACCGGATTCACTTCTTGGCTCTGGTTGGCCTGCAATGCATGCCGCATTTTCGGTGCCGTCTTCCTATGCAGGATATGTGTCTATGGCAATTTCATTTATGACGATTATTTCAGCGCTGCTTAGTCCTATAATGATAAAAAGATTCCATACGAAGTGGATAGTTATTGTATCAATATTTCTAACGGTTATGGGTTTAATAGGTTTTTCTATTTCTACATCTTATGCCATGTTGTTTGTTTTTGCGGTTCCATATGGTATGGGGGCTGGCGCTATTGATGCATCTGTAAACCATTATGTGGCCAATAACTATTCAGGATCTGTCATGAATTTTTTACACTGTTTTTATGGTGTAGGTCCGAATATTATGGCAGTGGCATTAAGTAAGGCAAGTTGGAATGAAGGATACCGGTGGACTGCATATATTCAGATTTTTATACTATTAATTTGCATTATTTCCCTTCCATTATGGAAAAAGAATGAAAGTGATTCTAATAAACAGGAGGAAGAAGTTGCAAGAATACGTGAAGCATTAAAACGTCCCGGTGTAGTGCTTACATTAATCGCATTCTTTGCATATTGTTCTGGAGAAGCGACATGTTTCCTTTGGACCTCGAGCTATTTTGCAGGAGTAAAGGAAGGACTAACGGATCATCTTATTGCATCATTTGGCTCGCTTATATTTGGCGGACTCATGCTAGGAAGATTAATATCTGGGTTTGTATCAAATAGGCTTGGAGACAGAATGCTAATAAGAATAGGAATTTTTGTTGAAGTGGTCGGGATACTACTCGTAATGATACCTGTGGCTAGCTTTATTCCTGCTGCAATTGGTTTTGTGATAATTGGTACAGGTATGGGACCTGTATATCCAGCGATTCAGCATATGGCACCAACAAACTTTGGTGAAAGATATAGTGCAGCCGTTATTGGACTTCAAATGGCATCAGCTTATATAGGTAGTACATTTATGCCAATGATTTTTGGAAATATTCAGGAGAAGATTGGAATTGGTATTATGCCGTTTTATCTGCTGATATTTGCAGTTTTAAACATCTGGATGCTTGAACGAACTTATGTGGTATTGACTGGCACAAAGTATGCCAATTTCTCACGTAGATAAAATTTAATTGCTTTCTCATTTTCCTGATAGACACTTAATTTTAATTTTAATCTGAATTCCTTTGCATGATTTAGAAGTTGTTTTCCGATACCTTTTGATTGCATTGTTTCTTTTACAAAAACACCTTCGATATAGTCATCATTCAATCCAATGAAGCCATCTATCTGCTTTGTACAGTCATCCTCATGTACATATATTTCTGCGTGAGGAAGCATTTCTCTTACCATATTGCAGTTAGTACGCCAGTAATCGGACGGTATGAAATGATGTGCTTGAATATTCGTATCAAGCCATATCTGCATCACTGCGTCTATATCGTTATCGCTGTATTGTCTTACCAATTCTCTATCTCCTAACTACTACTTATTTCTTGTTCCAAAAGTGAAAGTTATTATTGAGTTTTCTTTCTTGATTTTGCCTAGAAACTATTTATAGTTATCTTCATAACTTGAACGGTCTGAATGTCATGATTTTTTTCTCTTGCACCATCCGCAAAAGCATTTACCATTGCCATCGTATTAGCATTAACGTGTGGACTACCGTTTAATACTAATATATTCATAAGCTTATTCTCCTCTAAACATCTTTGCAAATATACCATATCTATTAACTGTACTCCACACTCATAAATTGGGTGGTCATAATTGTCCGTAAAGAAATTCGGAATATTGTGAGATCGGACAAATCCGCATTTTTCATAAAACGGTACGGTCAACGGGCTGTCACCTGTTCCAACCTGCAAAATAGAATATTCATCTGCATATTTACTTACAAGGAAGTCAATCAATGCTTTCCCATAGCCCTGTCCTTGATTCTGAGGATCAACTGCAATATTTTTAATTTCAAGTATTCCATTATCTTCATCAGTAACGACACATTCAGCTTTTACATTACCATCTTCAAGTACATACATAGTACCTTTTTCAAGATAGTGATCAATCATATTTTCCTGCTCATCAGCTAATAACAATAATGCTATAAATTGCTTTTTATTCTCATTCACTTCTCGGATTTTCATATCTATTACTCCGTCAAATTCCAATTTTAACATCAGACGTGTGGTTTTATCATGTTCTGCTCCGCATTTCGGACATATCCATGTCCTCACTGACAAATCTTTTGTATCTGGATTCTGATACCCGCAAACAGAACATAATTGACTACTAGCATAAAATGTATCTATTTTGATGTATTTCCTGGCATTCCACATCCGCCGCAGAACTTAGTCCCATTCTCCAGTTTCATTCCGCAATTTTTACAGTACATTACATTCTCCATTCCTAATCACATACACATTTGCAATTATCTTGTCAACGACTGAATCTCTTTTTGTATAAGTCTTCCTGCCGCCTTTGCCAGCTCATCAATACGACGTATTCTTGTAAATTCTTTTCCATAAATCTTTTCTGCGCTATTGGCCGCCGCATCATTTCCCATAAAAACGGCTGATACATGTATTCCTTTAGCACGCAGTGCACGTACCTCTTCGGCTGCATCATTAACAGAAATATCGTCGCTATAATCATGTCCAAACGGGCTGTCCTGTGATGGCAGAATACGCTGGCTGTCATTAGGCGCAGCATCTGTTAAAATAATCACAAGATGCCTGTCAGCCACCCCCGGGTTCATATCAAGGATTTTACCAATTCCCCGAAAAGCAAGACCATCACGATTCCAACCGGCAGCATAATAATTGAAAATATTGTCGCACTTCTTATCCCTAAAAGACTTCAATATATGAAAAACTGTATATCCTCTAACACTGCAAAATCTTGTTACCCTGACCGGTATATTACATTCCACGAGGCTTTTGGAAATAATTACTCCCTGCGCAGCAAGCATTTCCTGATACTGAAGCCTTGAAGCAGATGCATCAAGAAGCAGATCCACTGTAAAGGACGGTTGATTATCATCTTCATATGTGTGAAAAATCCTGTTATCTTCTATATATTCTGCACGCCATACTTTGGTTGTATCAAGCCTTCCTCTCTGACCTGATATTACATCTGTCTTCTGACTTATATATTCGCTATTACGGATTTGTTCGACTATATGTGCAATAAGACTATCATAAAGCCGTACATTTTTATTATAATATGAATGATTTCTTTCAACCTGCAGCTGTGACTGTTCTCTTAAATGAAGAAATTCCTTCGGTATATTTTTCTTTGTTATATATTTTCCATCTGTAAACCATAAATGGCATCCTGTATGACTGCCTGTACACAGTTCTTTTTCTATTTTAATAAGAGTCTGCTCTGATATAACAGATCTTCCAAAACAATTCTCAATATAAGAGCAGTCATTATTTTCTTTCTTATATGTTATATTATCTTTCTTTTTACTGTAGGCTGCTTCACCAGTCATATTGTCCGCCTCAGAAGAACGCATAACCATTACATGATTATTTCTTACAGAGCTGACAGGCATTATTCTTGTCATTATCCGGGCAAATGCCCCTGTAAAATGCAGTCGCAACGCTTTTTTTTCATGTTTTACGCCATCAAAAAGATTAAATTTGCGATAAATTGCCAGCACAGCATCTATCAACCGGTCTGTTTCAGGCATTATCTGTGGTGTCAGTTCTGCATACAGCTTTTGTTCATTTGGTGTCAGCAGAACCTTCTTTTTCCCTGACACACTGCTCCATCTGGCTGACTGCATATTATATACAAGCCGGTTTTTACTCATCCACTCCTGCCTCGACAGCTTATATTCACCTGCAAAAAAAGCCTTTCCATAATAAACCCGTAAATCAGTCATAGACGGACGTTTTAATGCTTCCTCTGTATACAGTACATGTTCCAGATAAAGCCATGTCAGATCATCCAGCATAGCCTGACTGATATCTCCGTTCCAATAACCAAATAAAGTGCTGATTGCCTTTTCACCATAATACTTATATGCCAGTCCAATTATAAGATTCATATATAAATCTGAATCTAAATCCCCTGTTTCAACAGCCAGAAACAATGGATCAAAATTATAGCGTTCCGCCGCATTCCATACCTGATTAGCAGCCCGTCTTTCCTTAGCAGTATAAGAAATGGTACGCATTATTCAAACACCTCCGTATTATGCAGCTTTAAGGGAAACCTTGAAGCTATGACATCACGTATAAGCTCTTTTTCATAGCTGTCAAATATCTTATTGGTAATTCCAAGATCCAATGCATCCCTGATTGGAATACCCTTTTTTATAAGACTTACAGCATCAATTAATCCACGCAGATCCAAAGCTTTCTCTGTAAGTTCACCATTTTCACATTTTTTCTGAAGTTCATTAAATAAAAGTGCAAACTGTTTGTTATACTTAGTAACCAGTGAAGGGAACTGATCCTTTAACAGTCTCTCAAGATCTTCCTTTGCCAGTGGCGGCATCTGTATAACTACAAATCTTGAGGCAAGTGCCTCATTTAATTCCCTTGTACCTGCATAATTATAATTCATCGTAGCAATAAAACGTGTATCATCTGCAACCTCTATCCTGTCATATCCTGGAACATCAATTACACGTCTGAAATCAAGTACAGAATGTAAGACTGCAAGTGCTTCATTCCTTGCCATATTGATTTCATCGAGAATCCCAAAGCCGCCACTTTGTGCACAGCAATACACCGGTCCGGGTCTGAATGTAACCCTGCCATCGTGAAATGTATCAGAACCTATCAGCGCAGCCGCATCCATATTAACATGGAAGGAAATATCCCATGCCGGACGTTCAAAAACTGCTGCAAGATTCTGTGCAAGCACATTTTTTCCCGTTGCCTTCTCTCCTGCCAGCAAAAGATTTCTGCCACACAGAAGCACTGCAAGAGCCTCTTCCCATACCTTATTGCCATAATAATGAAAATGTGGTACAGGAATACGTTTTTTTAATGCTTCATCTACAGTATGTTCTTCTGAATAATGCCGGACTTCTTCTACAAGCTGTGCAGAAACACCTTCCTGCTTCAAAAACTCAATCAGATTATTCAATACCAACACCTCTTTAACTATTTTTTTATATTTTGATTATATTCTTTTTATTTATTTATGTGAACTACCCATTGTCTTAAGCCAATGGGCTTCCTGCTTCATCGACCTCGTAACCTACTATCTCCACAGGCGTTAATTCGGGCAGTCCCTGCCCTATATTGTTATTTTTATGCTATTTGTCTTAATCCTTCTTCCAGTATATTTTTTGCTGCGTTGATATCCCTGTCATGATTTGTTCCACAGACAGGACATGTCCATTCCCTTACTGATAGATTTTTTGTCTCTGTATTTTGGTATCCACAGACTGAACACAGCTGACTACTGGCATAGAATGTGTCTATTTTGACATATTTCCTGCCATTCCACTTTGCCTTATATTCTAACTGTCTTGTCAGCTCATACCATGATACATCACTTATGGCTTTTGCCAGATGATGATTTTTTACCATGTTTTTTATCTGCAAATCTTCCGAAACTATCACTTGGTTTTCGCTGATAATCTCATGGGACATCTTGTGCAGATAATCTTTTCTGGTATTTGTTATTTTTTCATGGCATATTGCTATCTTTTTCTTTGTTTTGTAGTAATTTTGACTTCTTTTCTCTTTATGGGCTAACTGCCTTTGCAGTTTCACCAGTTTCTTTTCGTATTTTCTGATGATTTTGGGATTTTCGTATTTTTTTCCATCAGAAGTAATACATAACTCCTTAATACCTAAATCTATTCCGGTATTTTGATTTGTTTGTGGCAGTTCCGTGTGTTCTGTTTCCACTAAAATTGATACATAATACTTTCCACTCGGAACTTGTGATATCGTTGCCGATTTTATCTGTCCGATAAAATTTCTATGCAGTTTTGCTTTTATTCCTTTTAATTTAGGCAGTTTTACTCTATTGCACCCGAAATCTACTGTTATATTGCCATTCGTAAAATTTGTTGTATATGACTTATGATTATTGTGTTTACTCTTAAACTTCGGATAACCTGCGTGTTCCTTGAAAAACTTCTGGTATGCAGCATCCATGTTGTAAATCGCATTTGTCAGAGCAAATTTATCCACTTCTTTCAGCCATTCATATTCTTTCTTTAATTGTCTGTTGCAGTAATTGTTACAGTCGGTTTTACTAACTGATTTTTTCTCTTTCTCATATACTTCTTTCCGGTATGCCAGTGTCTGATTATATACAAAACGGCAACAGCCAAATGTTTTTGCAATCTGTATTTTCTGCTCATTATTTGGATATATTCTATATTTATATGCCTTTAACATCCACTGTCACCTTCTTTCTCAACCTTGATTTTCTATATATCTCTTCAGCATTTCTTCCGATACATTTCCTACACTACAGGCAAAATATCCATCTGTCCAAAAGGTATGTTCTTTCCAGAATTGTTTTCGTAAATATTGGGGATATCTTTTCCATATATCTTATTATCACACTGTGTCTCTGACATATCTCATACGAAAACTGTTTTATATCATCTGATATCTGCCTCGAAACCAGTAATTTCTTCCTATATTTACAGACAAAAATAATGTGATATTGTAATAGGTATTTGTGTCTGTTTTTAGATTTCCATGTTCCCATGCCATGAGTATACAATAATTTCTGATTTTTGGCTACCTTAACCCACCGTCTAAAGCCAGTGGGATTGCGGTAGCCCTATTTCAACATTAAAAAAGCATATGGAAAATGATAAGTATCCTCCTTACTGGTCTGTCCAGTAAAAAGAGTACATATCAAAATTTCCCATATGCTTCAAATATAATTCAGTAATAAATCAACTATATTTAATATAATTTATTTTGCAACAATATTTACAATCTTGCCAGGTACATAGATTTCCTTAATTATATTACCTGTAATCTTGCCTTCTACTGCCTTTTTAGCCTTTTCAAGGACTGAATCCTTAGCTTCATCAACTGCTATAGATATAGTTCCTTTAACCTTACCATTAACCTGGACACCTATCTCTACAGTATCTTCCTTGCAGGCTTCTTCATCGTATGCTGGCCAGCTTTCATATGCTATAGTATCATCATGTCCTAATACACTCCACATTTCTTCACCAGCATGTGGACATATACATGAGAACATCTTTATGAATCCTTCAGCATATTCCTTTGAACATCTGCCAAGCTTAGTTGCAGCATTCATAAATATCATCATCTGGCTGATAGCTGTGTTAAAACCAAGCTTTTCAAAGTCATCTGTAACCTTCTTAACTGTCTGGTTATACACCTTTTCAAGCTCTTTAACATCCTCATCAACAACGTTACCCTCAGTTGTAAAGAAATTCCATACCTTACCAATGAATCTTCTTGCACCTTCAACACCCTGCTGGCTCCAAGGCTTAGAAGCTTCAAGAGGACCCATGAACATTTCGTAAAGTCTTAAAGTATCAGCACCATACTCTCTTACGATATCACTTGGATTAATAACGAATTCTGGGAATCTCTTACCCATCTTGATACCGTTTGAACCAAGAATCATACCCTGGTGAACCAGCTTCTGGAATGGCTCTGCAACTGGTGATATGCCTTTATCATATAGATATCTGTTCCATATTCTTGAATACATAAGATGTCCAACTGCATGCTCTGGTCCACCGATATAAAGATCTACTGGAAGCCAGTGTTTAAGAAGTTCTGGGTCACAAAGCTCCTTATCGTTATCTGGGTCAATATATCTCATATAATACCAGCTTGAACCTGCCGAACCTGGCATTGTTGAAGTTTCTCTCTTACCCTTAAGTCCGTTATGCTCATACTTCTTCCATTCTGTAGCATTTTCAAGAGGTGCCTGTCCATTCTTACCTTTGTAGTCTTCAAGCTCTGGTAAGATAAGTGGAAGTTCGTCGTCATCAAGGACATGAATCTGTCCATCCTCAAGATATACGATAGGCACTGGCTCACCCCAGTATCTCTGTCTTGCAAATATCCACTCTCTGAAGTGATAGTTAGCCTTTCTTCTTGCTACTCCCATCTTTTCAAGCTTCTGGGTAATAGCTTCCTTAGCCTCTTCTACTGTAAGACCTGTGAATTCCTCTGAATTGATAAGCTTGCAGCCCTTGCCAAGGTAATCGTATTTCTCAAATGCCTTCTCTGATACATCAGCACCATCAATAACCTGTATTCTAGGAATATTATGTGCTTCTGAATACTCAAAATCTCTCTGATCGTGGCTTGGAACAGCCATAACAGCACCTGTACCATAGTTAGCAAGAACGAAATCACCAATGTATACAGGAACCTTCTTACCATTAACAGGATTAACAGCGTAGATTCCCTCAAGAACACAGCCTGACTTAGTCTTGTTAAGCTCTGTTCTGTCCATATCATTCTTTTTAACTGTTTCTGCTATATAAGCTTCTACCTCTTCTTTGTTCTGGATTCTTGGCATAAGCTCCTTAACGATATCTCCATCTGGTGCAAGCACCATAAATGTAATACCGTATATAGTTTCAATACAAGTAGTAAAGATAGAGAAATCTCCACCACCATCAATCTTAAAGTCAACTTCAACACCTTCTGACTTACCTATCCAATGTCTCTGCATTTCCTTAGTTGATTCTGGCCAGTCAATATGTTCAAGTCCCTCAAGTAACTTATCTGCAAATGCTACCTGATCGATAACCCACTGCTTCATGTTCTTTCTTACAACAGGGTATCCACCACGTTCTGACTTACCATCAATAACTTCATCGTTTGAAAGAACTGTACCAAGTTCTTCACACCAGTTCACTGGCATATCTATATACTTAGCATAACCATCAAGATATAACTGCTTGAATATCCACTGTGTCCACTTATAGAACTTAGGATCACTTGTTGCTAAAGTCTTGCTCCAGTCATAATCAAAACCTAGCTCCTTAAGCTGCTTAGTGAATGTTTCTATATTTTTTTGTGTAAATCCGTTAGGATTGTTACCTGTCTTAACAGCATACTGTTCAGCTGGAAGTCCAAATGAATCATATCCCATTGGATGAAGTACATTATATCCCTGCATTCTCTTCATACGTGAAGTGATATCTGTAGCTGTATATCCCTCTGGATGACCTGCATGAAGACCTACTCCTGATGGATAAGGGAACATATCAAGCGCATAGTACTTTGGCTTTGAAAAGTCCCATACATCTGTTTTAAATGTTTCATGTTCTGCCCAATACTTCTGCCACTTTGGCTCGATAGACTTGGGATTATAAGTTGTTGTATTAGCCATCTTAAAACCTCATTCCTGCACCAGCCATACATCTCTGGTGCTTTCAATCACATATTTACTCACTTTCAAATATTATCACAATGAAAGGATTTGTCAATAACTGACCACTTCTTTATATGCTCTTATCAACCAGAATTTTCACAAAATTTCACAGTTCAATAATCCTACACAATATAAGCGGATAGTATGTAAAGTCATCATTAACTGTACATATCTATCCGCTTACTTAACCCTCATCTTTAATCTGTATCTCACCTTTATCAATGCAATACCATACTTGATCTTAATCTATTTCTTTACTTTTCCTTTAGCATAGCTTCAAGTTCAGCTATTCTTTCTAGATCTTTTAAATGTTGTTCTTCATATTGTTCCTTTTTTATACTAAACTGTTCCTTCTGGCTGTCTAGTATCTTTTGTTTTTCCTGGATTTCCTTCTTCAGATTATTTTCCATCTCCTGATATTTTTTTCTATATTCATCCACCATAAGTACTGCCGTATTGTGATTAAGTATTCTCAATGCCTCTGAAAACATACTTAGCACCTCCTCTGGTTTTGCAAGATATTCGTTCATCTCATCAAATATCTGCGATAATTCTGGAAATACTTTCTGGGATGAAAGTGCTGTAATAATGGGAAATCTAAATTATTATCGCTATGTATATTGATAATATATTTATAACACAGCAACATCATATTGTCAACAAATAGAATATTTTATGTGCCAATCAATATATTAGTATCTATAAAATAA
>OHBP01000864.1_pt1 | contig 13822 bp, 8 predicted proteins | sample 1577471 | NCBI WGS metagenome assembly OHBP01 (sample SAMEA3879503, study PRJEB24766) | human gut metagenome | biome: human-associated habitat; feature: feces | place: USA | collected 1985/1987
ACTTCATTGTGAAATCACCCATGAACTCGTTAGTCACAGCAATCACATCTGCCTTTCCCTTTGCAGGATGTAATAATGCACCGTCAATTACAATTTTCTGTGTCACCGAATCACTTTCAATACTTACCAGACTTCCGGCATCCACATCGTCCTCTTCCTTTGTATTCATAGCCTCCAGTTCTTCTTTACATATTCTGTCTGTCAACAATAAAACAGAAGGACTTTTTAACAGAAATCCCAGGATATTGGCTGCATTCCTCTGCAATTCTCCCACAGTAATTTTTCCTGCATGAAGCATTTCCTCCACATCGTCATTCTCCGGATTGGACTTCGCATCACTCACTACCATATAAATATCATTCTGGGCAGCTACCATAGGAGCTTTCGCAGTTACCTCTGCCTGATGACCCTCATAATTGGACTTCGCCCACCAGTCAGTCATGACAATACCCTGAAATCCCCACTCTTTTCTCAGAATAGTTGTACACAGATCATAGCTACCTGCAGTCCAGAGCCCATTTACACTTCCATAAGTAGTCATTACAGAACGTGCACCACCCTCCTTTACTGCAATCTCAAATCCCTTCAGATAGATCTCTCTCAGACATCTCTCAGACATAACAGAATCAGAAGTACTTCGTCCCACTTCCTGATTATTTCCACAGAAATGCTTAATCGTACTTCCAATTTCGGATTTAGCCATTGCCTTCACCTGAGCCGCACAAATTCTTCCTGTGAGAAGCGGATCCTCAGAAATATATTCAAAATTTCGACCATTCAGTGGATTCCTGTGAATATTCATACCTGGTCCCAGCAGGGAATCAATCTTATTCAGTCGAAGTTCCCTCCCTGTCATTTCATACAGCTCACCCACAAGCTCCGTATTAAAAGTACAGCCCAGCAAAGTTCCATTTGGCAGAGAAAACGCTTTCGTACCGCAATCCATACGAATCCCTGACGGCCCATCCGCGCAGCATCCCACCGGGATTCCAAGAGCCTTCAAAGACTCTGTCACACCGCCAAATGCAGCTGCAGTTCCAGCAGTGACCTTTGGACTGCACATTCCTTCACCGCGGAACATGGCAATCAGATCCGCCTCACTGATCTGTGCCACAAACTCATCCATAGAAACTTTTTTATCCAGTACATCTGCCAGCTTATAGCCTTTATCTCCCGTATACTCCAGAGTCTTCGGCATTCTTTCCTCTCTGCGTTTATGTGGATCTGCTGTGCGGACAGGAACCTCTTCTGTTACTGCCTGATAAGTTCCATCCGCTCTCAGAACGGCTTTCATTCTCCGGAATTTCTCAATCGGTGCATATGCCTCCTGTAACTGTTCTATTACACGTAATTCTTCTTCGTAAATTCCTGCTGATTTCGCACTTCTTACATCACTGCCTGCAAAAATTTCATAAGTTCCCTCTTCCAGAACATAACAGGATTTGTGTCCTGTCACTCCACTGTCATCATAAGAGGCCATATCATATTTGGGAATGATGATAACAAGTTCTTCTTTTTCACCCGGTGCCAGTTCCCGGGTTTTTGCAAATCCGATCAGCTTTCTTGCCGGATTTCCAAGTTTACCCTGCGGTGCTTTTACATAAACCTGTACAACCTCTTTGCCCCTCACATCACCGATATTGGTAACCGTCGCAGCCACTGTGAGTTCATCCTCAGTATTCTTAAAAATCTCCGCCTTTGTCTCAAAATTCGTATAGGACAAACCATATCCAAACGGATACAGCACCTTATCCTTCGCAAATGTCTCAAAATAACGATAACCCACATAAATATCTTCCTTATAATAATTCTTATATGGATCACCAAAATTCTCCGTAGACGGATAATACTCAATCCTCTCAGCAATGGTATCTGTCAGCTTCCCACATGCACACACTTTACCGGTCAGCACATCAGCCACACCATTGCCACCTTCCTGACCACCCTGCCATGCATACAGCACAGCCTGAGGATGATATTTCTCCACCCAACTCATATCAATAATATTTCCAACATTCAGCACCACAACTGTGCACTTACTCACCTCACAGACCCGGCAGATCAAATCCTCCTCCGTCTCCGTCAGACAATAGCTTCCCAGATTCGTATTATTATCCTGATCTTCACCTGCAGTTCTTCCTATAATAACAAGCGAAACATCGTTGCTACGTGCGCAGTCCAGCATTTCCTCTGTAACTTCCATCTCTTTCTGAGACCACGGAACACGACCCCATCCCTGACCTTCATCATAAGGATTCTCTTTAATCCAGTTTGCATAAATACCCAGCAGTTTCTCATCCAGTTGAATCTCTTTACACTCCTTCAGCGCATCCAGAATTCCCACTACATATCTCGTATTCACCAGACCGCCGGAACCAAGTCCGCTTTTATAATAATGAAATGCCATGCGGCCAAAAACAGCCACACTCTCTCCCTCTCTCAAAGGAAGTGCCTGCTTCTCATTCTCCAGAAGTACACATCCCTCTGCGGCTGCCTGTCTCGCCAGTGTTGCATATTTCTCTAAATCCAATTTATAATCGTTCATGTTTTATCCTTTCTTTCTGAGAACAACATCTCTCAAGCGATGCAATGATCGTTCCGACCGTTTTTCCCCAATACTTTCTATTCCCCATCTTATCAGAAAAAATCTTTGCTGAAAACACTAAATATTTACAGGAAAATAATCCACCTTTCCTTCAAAACATCTTCAGCCTTTTACGGCACCAAGCGCGATACCTTTGGTAAAATATCTCTGTAAAAACGGATACAGGCATAAAATCGGTAGCATTGCAACAAACGCTATTGCCATTCTGACAGATGCAGATGGAATATCTGCAATTGCAACAGTTGACGCACCAGAAGCATTCTGTGTCAGTGCTGTCAAATCTGAAATCATCTTATTCAGAAGGTTCTGAATGCCATATAACTTCGTATCTCTAATATAGTACAGACCATTTGTCCAGTCATTCCAGTATCCTAATCCGGAAAGCAGACCCATGGCAATAAGAATGGGTTTACCCAGTGGCAATACAATTTTGAAAAAAATCTGGAATTGACTTGCACCGTCAATCTGAGCTGCTTCAAAAAGTGCATCCGGAATACTGGTTGCAAAGAATGTACGAATCAGCATAACATTCATGGCACTCATCAGAAGTCCCGGCACAATATATGCAAGCAGTGTGTTATTGATATGGAAAATTCCTGTATACATGAGATATGTAGGAACCAGTCCACCATTAAATAACATTGTAAAAAATATGTAGAAATTCAGGATTCTTTTTCCTGGAAGATTTTTCAGGGAAAGCGGATACGCCAACAATGCAGACATTGCCACATTAATACTGGTTCCTATTACAGTGACCAGTATTGTAATTCCATATGCCCTGAATACATTTGCAGCATTATCCCAGATAAACTTATAGGCATGAATACTGAACTCTTTTGGAAAAAAGGAATATCCATCTCTAACCAGAGCACTTTCAGAGGTAATAGATGACATAAATAACAAGATAAACGGCAATACAATACAGATTGTAACCAGTATCATGACCGTATGTGCCAATCGTTCAAATCTTTTTGCACTTTTGCTTCTAACCATTTTTTACCTCCTAGAACATTGCATTTTCAGGGCTTAATTTGCGCACAACCACATTTGCCAGCAGTACACAGGCAAATCCGACAATGGACTGATAAAAGCCTGCCGCTGAAGCCATTCCGATATTTCCGGACTGAAGCAGTGCCCTGTATACATAAGTATCGATTACATTGGTGGTATCATAAAGCTGACCGGAATTTTGTGTAACCTGATAGAATAATCCAAAATCAGAATAGAAAATTCTTCCAATGTTTAACAGTGTCAAAGTGATTACAGACGGCATGATCGATGGAAGTGTAATGTATCGGATCTGTTTCCACTTTGAAGCTCCATCCAGTTCTGCAGCCTCATAAAAAGAAGGATCAATTCCGGAAATACTGGAAATATAAATCAGGCATCCATATCCTACACCTTTCCATGTATTTACGATAACCAGGATCACAGGCCAATATTTGGATTCTGAATACCAATTAATTGCTTCTTTCCCGAAAAACGGAAGAATTGTCTTATTCAGCATTCCATTATCCCCACTGAAAAAGGCAAAAGTGATATAACTTACAATTACAATAGACATAAGAAACGGCAGTAAAATTGCACTTTGATAAATTGTTTTGCATGCCTTGCTCCGAATATCACAGATAAAGATGGCAAATGCAATTCCCAGAATCAGGTTGATGATAATAAATACAATATTATAAAGCAACGTATTTCTTGTAATCGTCCACGCATCATTAAACAGATAAGTAAAATTGCTGAGACCGGCCCATGGGCTGCCAAAGATTCCATCTACCACGTTGTAATTTTTGAAAGCAACCACAAGTCCTGCCATCGGCATATAATTATTGATAAAAAGATAAATCAGCCCCGGTGCCATCATCAGATAAAGCGGTGCCCATCTTTTAAATTTTGCTTTTTTCATAAATTTTTCCTTTCAATTATCTGGAATATAACAGGGGATGCATAGCGGCATCCCCTGTCTGTGTTATTTATTCTCTTCCAGCCACTTGTCCAGCTGTTCCTGTTTGGTGCTGATCACTTTCTCAATTCCTGCTTTCTTCAGTTCCTCAATAAATTTCGGAAGTGTTTCTTCAGGATCTACTGTACCAGAACCAAGAGCAGCTGCATATTTTGCTTTTACATTACTCAGTGCAGCCAGTTCGTTTGCAACACTTGTAGAATCATAGGTAAATCCGAATGCTTTTGATTTGATTGCACTCTCATTCAGTGCCTTTGTTTCATCCCAGATATCTGGTGAATCACCCTCCCAGATATGCATTTTAAACTGGTCAAATAACTGCCATCCTTCTGCCAGATGATACGTGTTGCTGTCATCTTTTCCATCCGGATAGTTAATGATATTATTTTCAGCATCTACAACTTCGTAATCAACACCTTCTTCCCCCCAGTTCAACAGGTTCAGAATATCTGCATTTCCATATAAATAATCCAGACACTGCATTGTTTTATCTTTATCAGCAGAACTTGAACTGATGCCATAAGTCAGGTAAGAAATTTGTGCAGTACCAGCCCATGGTTCGGAAATCGGAGCAATCTCCATCTCTGTTCCGCAAAGTAAAGCGGCACGGGTATCATATCCTGGTTTGTTTGGTGCAAGGTAAGAAAAAGCGGCACCTGCTTTTACCTGATTCTCCGCACTCTCTGTTGTGGTTGCAGCATCTTTGGACAAATAACCTTTTTGCTGCCAGTCATACATTGTTTCTACAAACTCTTTATATTCATCTGTCTCATAATAATCTACAACTGTCGTATCCTGACCATGATCCATCAATACACCAAATCCATCAGTAAGTGTATCATTCATTTCATATTTGGTATCCGGTGTTGCACTGTTATTGCTTGCCATCATGACCATATCTGGATATTTTTCTTTCACAGTTGCATAAACGTCAGTCAAATCTTTATAATCTGTGATAGAAGATACATCAATTCCACACTCATCCAGAATATCTTTTCGCATAATAACAGATGACTGGCAGAACCATTCGCGTCCTGTTGTCACACCGTATACATAATTTCCGATATTTGCTGCTTTCGCAGTATCACCAAGCAGTTCTTTAATATTATTGCCATATTTGTCGATATATTCAGACATGTCAATAACCTGCTTCGCATTCACCATGGAATTAACCTGTTCCACCAGGATTGGTACAATGTCCATCTTTTCTCCACCGGATAGAATCAGCTTCATTGTTTCCGCATAGGCACCCCAGCTGATCGGTTCGATATCGAGTTCCATATTGATATCTTTCTTCATAATCTCATTGATTTTCTTCTCGATGCGATCTGTATCTTCCTCCTTATCTCCAATATAAGCCATTGTAACTGTATAAGTCTCATCAGAAGAATCTTTAGCCTCTTTTGAACCGGAATCACCACAGGCAGTCAGCCCCATAGAAGCCAGTACCATAGCCATTCCCGCTGCAATCACTTTCTTATTCATCCTTTTACCTCAATTCTTTTCCTTTTTAATTTTTTTTGATGTATACATCTCTCTGTCTGATGTTTCTCATTATACAGATTTTCCAGTATTTTAATAGTAAAATAACGACCTCACACTTTCCGAAATCCGATTTCTTTTTTCATAGCTTGTCTCTTTTGTTGTATCAAAAGGTCGGAATATTGTTATCTTTTTATCGGATTTTTGTTATAATTGTTTTCATCATAATGATTTTATAATATTTCAGGAGGTATTTATATGTATTCCAGACATCGTGTTGCCGGATACTCCATTGATCATGTCATAAAATTTTTGTTTTTTCTGCTGGTTCCGGTTGTAATCCTGGATATCATGATCAGCTGTTTTGTCATTTTTTCCATGCGTTCCCAAAGTATTCAGTCCCTGCAAGATACAACATCCCTTTATGCTTCGCAAATCGACACCGTACATATTTCCATCAATCGCTATTTAATCCGGCTCCTGACTGAAAATGACGATGCAGATACTCTGTTGGAAACACAGGACAAACTGGAATTCATTTCATCCGCAGAACGAGTTCATAATAATATTGATATTTTTCTGGAATCTTTTGAAAAAGGATATCAGATTTTTCTATATAATTCAGAGAATGAACGGATGTATCGTCCTACAGAAATTTTTCAGACACTTACTCAGAATCAGCTCGTACTGCTGAACAAGCATCTGATCCAAAAAATAACTGCGCCCAAAACAAGTTTCTACACGGATGCCTGGGAAGTACTAATGTTCGGAAAGAACGTATATTTTTACAAATCCTTTCATACAGGCTCCCACTACGCCTGCTGTTTTATTCCTGCTGACAATATCATTCAGCCACTAAAAAACATAATTAAAGAAAAAGACGGTTTCATTTCTCTTACCTCGCAAAACGGAACCGTACTTACTAATAAAGAACTTCTGAAGCAACACCATATTGAATTTTCAAGAAAAAGCAATTCCGATTCTTACGAGACTTATAATAAGGGAAATAATCTGATTATCAGCGGTGCTCTGATTATGGGTGCTTTTTATCCTCAGATTATTCTCAGCAAATTCAGGGCTTATGAAAAAATAATCCTGCTTCAGTTTATTCTTGCACTGGCAGTCCTTCTGGTCGCAGTTATCCTGTTTACTTCCATTTTCTATATGAAGAAACACGTTCTGACTCCGATCAAACTCTTTTTAGAAAATCTGGCACATCTGGATGATTCTGCAGAAACCATCAATTTAAAAGACACCAATCTTCTCGAACTTGAGCAGGCGAACTCCCAGTTCAAAAATCTGATGCGCCAGATCAAAAAACTGAAAATTGACATTTACGAAAAAGAACTGGAAAAACAAAAAACAATGATGAATTATCTTCAGCTACAGATACGTCCTCACTTTTTTCTGAACTGTCTGAATACCATTTACAGTATGGCACAGACGCAGCTTTACGAAGAGATCATGAAAATGTCTATGATTACTTCCAACTATTTTCGATATATTTTCCAGAACACCCAGGATCTTGTTCCTGTAAAAAATGAACTGGAACATATAAAAAATTATATGGAAATCCAAAAGATGCGTTACGGAGATACGTTCTCCTATGAAATTCACGCAGAAGAAGGTACAGAAAACATACGAATCCCACCAATTCTGATCCAGACCTTTATAGAAAACGCCATCAAACACTCCAATACTTTTGATGAACCCATAATCATACGCACAGACATCGCCTGGATGACTGCCGGCGGAAATTCACATGAAAATATTCAGATTCAGGTCATGGACACTGGATGCGGATTCTCGGAAGACATCCTGCAATCCCTAAATTCTGCTATTCCTCTGGAACCTCAAAATGGTCACCGTATTGGAATTACCAATGCCATCCAACGTCTGAATCTGCTGTACGGTCAGGGAGAAGCGGTCATTACTTTCTCAAACCTCCCATCTGGGGGTGCCTGCGTAACCATCCTTCTCCCTGCAGTCTGATCCAATTCTCTGCCTAATTTATGAAAGGAAAGTTTTATGAACGTATTATTAGTTGATGATGACCGCTTTGTTGTAGCGGCCCTTGAGAAAAAAATAAACTGGGAGCAACTAACAGTCACAGAAGTACTCACTGCTTTCAATATCCGTCAAGCTCAGAAAATCATAGAAAAAAACTCCATCGATATCTGTGTTTGCGATATCGAAATGCCCGGCGGTTCTGGTCTTGATCTTCTTTCCTGGGTCCGGGAATCAGGAAAAGAAATACAATTTATTTTCCTGACCAGCTATGCGGATTTTGATTACGCAAAAAAAGCTATCGAACTGTCCTCCCTCGATTACCAGCTAAAACCTATAGACTTTGATACTTTATCCCATATTCTGGAAAAAGCAGTTTCTAAAGTCAGAAAGAATGCTGCGCTCACCCAGACAAAAGCAGACAGTCAGAAATGGAAAGATAATTACCGCTATATTGTAGATTTATTCTGGAAAGAACTTTTTGCCACCACTCTGTTTCGTGAACCTTCTCTTCTTGAAACAGAATTAAGAAAAAAAGATCTTTCCTATACAGCAGATGACCTCTTCATTCCTGTTTTGTTCCGGCTTTATCCACTCTCCGGCCAGATAATGCCCATGGAGTCTTCCATGGTAGATTTTTCTTTCCAGAATATTACAGCCGAAACCTTTCAGAAATCCTGCATTCTCTATGAGTCTATAGTGATACTGAACACCTTTGAATACGTTGTCATACTTTCTGGATTGCAACTGGAACAAATCCGTCAGCCATTTACAGAAAATCTACTAACACTGTTCAAAAATCTTCAGAGTTTTCTGCACTGTGAAATTGCATGCGGCATTGCACCAGAGGTTTCCCTGACAGAACTGCCTGAAACTCTTACCAGACTACGTGAAATGAGAGAATCCAACCTTAACTCCGTAAATAAACCACTTTTTCTGCAAGATTTTGTTCCCAGCACAACTTCCTACATCCCTCCATCACTGGAAGTAATCAATACTTTTCTGGAACAAAAACAGGCAGACGCAGCTTTACAGAATATCGAAAATTACCTGTCCAAATACATTCAGGCCAGTGGTATCACCAAAAATTTTCTTCTGCATCTGAGACTTGATATCGAACAAATTGTTTTTTCCTATCTACATAAAAACGGAATCGAAGCACACACTCTATTTTCTTCAGAAGAAAGAGACGAACTGATCACAAAATCTCTGGACGCTGTACCATATATGTTTAATTATCTGCGCTATCTGATACAACGCGCCGTAGAATACAATAGCTTCGTCAACGAAAAAGACTCCGTCGTTGATATTGTACTCAACTATATCCATCAGCACTACTCCGAAGATATCTCACGTACCATGCTGGCTGATATGGTTTATCTCAATCCAGATTATCTGGCACGACTTTTCAAAAAACAAACGCAGACCTCTATCATCAATTACATCACCACCTATCGGTTAGAAAAAGCAAAAGAGCTTCTGCTCAACCCTGACATCCCGGTTGGAACAGTTGCTTTGAAAGTCGGCTATGGAAATTATTCCTACTTTTCCAAACTGTTTAAAGATGTGGTCGGCTGCACCCCCAATGAATATCGAAAAAAATAAAAAGGTTCTTTCTACGGTATAATTTAGAGGGGCTGTCAAACTGACATCCCCTCTGTATCTATTCTATTTTATTCCTTATGCACTTTCAGAAATTTCATAGTAATTTCCGTTCCACTTCCTTCTTCACTTCTCAGCACAATACTTCCATTCAAAGTGCTGACCGCATGCTTCACAATAGAAAGTCCCAGTCCGGTACCTCCAATCTCTTTGGAATGACTTTTATCCACTCTGTAAAATCTCTCAAAAACTCTATCCTGATCTTCCTTTGGAATTCCCACACCTGTATCCTTGACTACAATCTGTATCTCATGTGCAGTCTGAGTCAGAAAAATGCTTACACTTCCATCATTTCGGTTATACTTAATGGCATTATCGCAGACATTATAAACTGCCTCTTCTAGAAGTGTCCGAACTGCTTCCATCTTCATACTGTCCCCACAGATATAAAGATGCACATTCATGCTCTGTGCTTTCTCCTTCAGACTTTCAAAGGCATTCTTACAAACCTGATAAACATCCACCAGTTCCCAGGTGTAGGATGTTTTTTCCTCGTCAAGCTGGGAAATCTGGATCACATCCTCAACCAGCTGAAGCAGTCTCTGGGATTCCTTATAAATACGCCCTGCAAACTTGGGAATATCCTCACATTTCACCAGACCGCCCTGCATGATCTCCGCAAATCCTGAAATAGAAGTCAGAGGAGTCTTCAGCTCATGAGAGACATTTGCCGAAAACTCTCTCCGCAGATTCTCCCTCTCAAGCTTCTCTGTCACATTCACAAGCAGGATCACAGCACCTTCTGTTTTTTGTCCACGTACCACAGGATTGGCAATCAACTGGATATCGCTTCCATTTAATTTCAATATCAGTTCCGCATGTTCTCCGCTGAGAACCTGCTCGATCGCATGTCTGAAATCTTCCGCACGATCCAGACAGTAAACACTTTCTCCCTGACATACTTTATCTACCCGGAACAGATTCCATGCACTGGAATTGGCAGAAAGAATCATGGTATACCTATCAATCACGATCAGACCTTCCTGCATATTTTCTGTAATAAGAGAGAATTCTTCCTGCTGCTGTTTTGCCAGTTCCAGCTGCTTCTGGATTTGCCGGTTCTGTTTATGGATTTTACCTAAAAGCGGAGAAAGCTCCTCGTAAATCTTATTCTCCTCCGGATGCTCCAGATCCAGCTCATTCACAGGTTTTACGATCCTTTTTGATATCACAGATGCCATGATTCCTGATAGAATCAGCATCAGAAATAAGAGTCCACATAAGGGAAGAAGAAGATTTTCAACCAGTGCCAGCACAGAATCCTGAGTGCCTGAAACTCTCAGCACAGTTCCATCCTTCAGACGCAGTGCATAATAAATTGTTTTCTCAGAAAGTGTATCCGAATACCTGGAACATTCTCCTGCACCATATTTCTCTGCTTTCTGAAATTCAGTTCTGTTCTTATGATTTTGCATTTCATCTGCATCAGCCTTATTATCAAAAAGCACAGTTCCATCCTTATTAATATAAGTAATCCTTGAGCTCTTATCCTTTACATTCTTCAGATAATCTGTTCCCTGCTGCTCCACACCATATGCCAGATAAGCAGCTTCCTTAGACAGCTCTTTGCGCATCTGTCCGTCAAAATTGCTGTAAAGGATTCCCATTACAGCAGCCAGTCCCACAGTCAGAACCAATGCACATACAAACATTATAGATTTAAAGATTTTTTTTGTCACTTCTCTTCACTTCCCCTTTTTATTTAATACCTCAGGCAGATATCGGTCTCCGATTGAGATATATAATAACTCAAATATCCGCAAACGGTTCCCGCCTGCGGATATAAAAAGCCCTGCTTCCAAATAATTATATTCAAAATCAGAGACTTTCTCTATTCAATTAATTATTCAGATAATCCTGATGCTCATTATTTCTGTGCTGTCCTGTGATGGAATATTCTACCCATTCAGCAATATTCACTGCGTGATCACCAATACGTTCAAAGTACTTTGCAGTCATAAGAAGATCCAGCCCTGTCTTGGCATCCAAATTTCCTCCGTAAATCATATCTGCAAGCTTCTCTTTGATCTCGTTAAACGCATCATCCACCACATCATCTCTGTCAATGACATTTCTGCACAGCTCCAGATCACTCTTTACAAAAGCATCCACGCTCTCAGTTACCATACGCACAGTGTCTTCCGCCATCTGTGTGATAGTCTCCGGGATCGCAGTGGTATTCTTTGCAACATATAAAGACAGATCTGCAATATCTGCTGCCTGGTCACCGATACGTTCCATATCAGAAACCATCTTCAATGCTGCAGATATCTCTCTTAAATCTCTTGCAACCGGGTGCTGATGGAGCAGAAGACTCAGGCACAGATTCTCAATCTCTCTTTCCTTGGCATCAATATCTCTGTCCGTCTCAAAAACCTGGCGGGCAATCTCTTCATTCTGTACCTTCTGGATTGCTTTTGCAGAGAATGAAATTGCTTTCTCACAATAGCTTCCCAGTGTGATAAGCTGAATGTGCAGTTCCTCCAGCTGTCTTTCGAAATACTTTGACATAATCAACCAAACCTTCCTGTAATATAATCCTCTGTACGCTTGTCAGAAGGCATAGAGAACAGTTTATCAGTATCATCAAACTCAACTACTTCTCCCAGAAGGAAGAAAGCTGTTTTATCAGAAATACGTGTAGCCTGCTGCATATTATGAGTTACCATAACAATGGTATAATCCTTCTTTAACTCCATCGCCAGCTCCTCGATCTTGGAAGTTGAGATAGGGTCAAGTGCGGATGTAGGCTCATCCATCAGAAGTACCTCCGGCTGAACTGCCAGTGCTCTGGCAATGCAAAGTCTCTGCTGCTGACCACCGGACATACCCAATGCGCTTTTCTTTAATCTGTCTTTTACTTCATCCCAGATTGCCGCATCACGGAGAGATTTCTCCACAATATCGTCCAGCTTAGACTTGGAACGGATTCCATGGGTTCTCGGTCCATATGCAATGTTATCATAAATGCTCATAGGGAAAGGATTAGGCTTCTGGAATACCATTCCCACTCTTTTTCTCAGGAGATTCACATCCATATCTCCGTAAATATCCTCGTTGTCAAGGCGAATGTCGCCTGTTATCTTACAACCCTCAACAAGGTCGTTCATTCGGTTGAGCGACTTTAAAAGAGTTGACTTACCACAGCCTGACGGACCGATGAAGGCTGTGATTCTGTTTTTCTTCATACGGATATTTACATCCTTTAACGCATGAAATTTTCCGTAGTAAAGATTCATGTTTTCTATGGTAAATTTATCCATTGTAAAATAATTATCCTTTCCTGTTACTTCTTGTTGTTTCCGAGTTTCTTTGCAACAAATGCCGAGAGTGTATTGATTGCAAAAACAAGTACAAGAAGTACAACTGCGGTACCCCATGCCTGATCTGTATGAAGTCCTTCGTTGGTAAGTACATACATATGAACGGCAAGTGATCGTCCCGAATTGAGAGGGCCTGCCGCATAGCCTGTTGCCGAACCGTAAGTATAAATAAGTGCGGCTGTTTCGCCAACTATTCTGCCGACAGCAAGAATGATTCCGGCAAGAATACCGGGCATCGCACTCGGAAGAATAATTCTCATAATTGTTCTGAGCTTGCCCGAACCGAGTCCGTAACTGCCCTCACGGTATGAATCGGGAACTGTGAGAAGTGCCTCCTCGGTTGTACGCATAATTGTGGGAAGTACCATAATTGCAAGCGTAAATGCGCCGGCAAGAAGTGAATAACCCCAGTTAAGGGCATACACAAAGAAAAGCATACCGAAAAGACCGTAAACAATTGACGGAATACCGGCAAGGGTTTCTGCCATTGTTCTGATTACTTTAACAAGCTTGTTGCCACGCTTTGCATACTCGGCAAGATAGATTGCCGCTCCCACACCGAACGGTACGGAAATTATAAGGGTTACAAGCGTAAGAACAATTGTGTTGATAATTGACGGCATACACGATACATTGTCGCTGTTGTACTCAAGTGAGAACAGCTCGGGGGTAAGGTTCGGAACACCTCGCACAAGAACATAGACAATGATAAATATGAGAGCCGCCGCTGAAAGTGCCGCCGCAAGACCTACAAGAATGAGCAGTACAAGTGAAAGG
>OHBP01000866.1_pt1 | contig 13755 bp, 8 predicted proteins | sample 1577471 | NCBI WGS metagenome assembly OHBP01 (sample SAMEA3879503, study PRJEB24766) | human gut metagenome | biome: human-associated habitat; feature: feces | place: USA | collected 1985/1987
GTAATAATGTCCTTTCTTGTTATAATACCTATGAATATGCCTCTGTCATCTGTAACTGGAACAAAGTTCTGGTTGGTAATTTTCTCGAAAAGCTCCTCCATAGATGTGTCTACTTTAACACTAGGATAATTTCTTCTGAAATACAACTCATCGACCTTCTTTTTCTCAAGTTCCTTTACATCTATACTCAATCCATTATTCTGGTTAATCCTGCATATATGCCATAAAAAATCGCCTTCTGTTATAGTTCCTACATAACGTTCTTCCTCATCAAGCACAGGTATCGCTGAATAACCATAATAATTCATCTTCTGCAGTCCCTGCCTCAATGTATCATTATTATATATATATGCTACCTTACACTTAGGTTGTAAAAAAAATGAAATGTTCATATTCATCCTCCACTTAACTCTTTTTCCAATACTGCAACGTGCAAACAATCATATGTATATTTTCCAACACATTTTAGTGTAAATATTGTATCATATTAACAAGAATATTCATATGCTATATGTGCACATTTCATATATTTTTAATTATTTTTATATCAGTCTCTTCAATCTGCAGTTTTCAATTCCTTCATCCCAGAAATGTGCATATGTTTTACCTCTTATCTGACATATAATACTTGAGTTCATCGCACCATGTCCAACTATAAGTATATCTCTTCCTTTTGCAAGCTCTGGCTGAATCACTTCATCTAGGAACTGTCCTGTTCTTTCAAACAACTCATCAAGACTTTCAGCTCCCTTATCTGCTATATATCTGTCTGGATTTCTAAATAACACATTTACATTACAATCTGAAATATTGAAACTATTCTGTACTCCCTCATATTCACCAAACCCCATTTCCATAAGTCTGTCATCTATGACAACAGGAACCTGCGTTTTTCTGCCAGAAAGTACTATCCTGGCTGTCTGTTCTGCTCTTTTAAGTGGTGAGCAATAGCATATATCCAAATGTATATCTCTATATTCTTCTGCTGCTTTTTTTGCCATAGCTATTCCATTTTCATTAAGTGGTATATCTGTTCTTCCCTGCAGCTTATGCTGTTCATTCCAGTCTGTTTTCCCATGTCTCATTATATATAACATTCTGTTTATTCCTTTTCTTACTTTCATTATTTATCTCTATTGTGTTGTCAGCTGTCTATATGCACATTTAAAATCGTTTTTTCCTGCACACTATACCACACAAAGCTGCAACAAAAATCTAAAAATCCAAAAATCTAAAACTTATTATAACACAAAATAAATAATAAAACAGAATTCTAAGATAACTAAAAAAACATCCGACCAGGTCCTATCAAGCGACCTGGCCGGATGTCTGTTTTATATAATATTAGGAAAAAAGTCTTGTTATTTTATACTAAATCAATCCCATAAGCTTTGGTACTCCAAGTGACAGCTCTGGAATAAATGTAATAAGCATAAGTAATATAATTAAACCAATAAAATAAGGTATAAGCTTAGGTGTTACTTTCTCGATTGATACATTTTCAATACCACAGCCTACGAATAATACAGAACCAACAGGTGGTGTAATATTACCAAGACACATATTGAATATAAGCATTACACCAAACTGGATATCTGTCATTCCAAAGCTCTGTGCGATAGGAAGGAAGATAGGTGTAAATATAAGTATAGCTGGTGTAATATCCATAAACATACCAACAACCAGAAGTATAATATTCATTAATAAGAATATTACAACCTTATTAGTTGAAATACTTAATAATCCGTTACTTATGGCTGCTGGTATTCCAGAATAAGCCATAACGAATGACATAGCTGATGATGCTGATATAAGGAAAAGAATTACTCCTGACACCTTAGCTGATTTCTTAAGTATTTCTACAAATGTCTTAAAATTCATGCTCTTGTATATGATAGAAAGTATGAGGCAATACAGAACTGCAATACCAGCACCTTCTGTTGCTGTAAATATACCTGATACAATACCACCAATAACAATTATTATAAGAAGTAATGATGGGATAGCATCAACAAATATCTTTAAAATACTTACTGACTTATCTCTTCCAACAGCCTTTATGCCTAACTTCTTTGCACCAATGAAGGCGACTATCATACATACAACACCCATCAATATTCCAGGTACATAGCCTGCCATAAACAATGTCGATATAGATACACCACCTGCAACTGTTGAATATACAATGAATGCCGATGTAGGTGGAATAAGAAGTCCTGTTGGTGCTGAGGCTATGTTAGCTGCTGCCGCATAAGCAGGATCATACTTCTGCTCTTTTTCAATGGGACTCATACATCCTCCTATTGCAGAAGCTGCTGCTACTGATGAACCAGATAATGCACCAAAGAGCATATTTGCAAGAATATTAGCCTGTGCAAGGTTTCCTGGAATCTTTCCTACGAATATCTGTGCAAAGTTAATAAGTCTCTTGGCTATACCACCATTATTCATAATATTACCTGCAAGGATGAATAATGGAACTGCTAAAAGCGAAAAGCTTTCAACACCCGAATTCATTTTCTGCATGGTTATGAATGTTATCTGATCCCATGACAGCGTTGACATGGCAGTTACAATTGACGAAGCAATAATACTTACTGAAATAGGAACACCTAAAAACAGAAGTACACCGAATACAACAAATAATATTACTGTAGTTACTGCAATACTCATATTTACCTCCTATTCTACCTTAACACCGGTTAAGTCTTCATATATATTAATAATCTGTGCAACTACTATAAAGATACCTGAAACAGGGGATACCGCATATACAAGTGTTCTTGGAATACCAAGAAGTGCTGAATACTCTGCCCTTGCTGACATTGCCAGCTTAAATCCACCAATTACAAACACGAACACTGCAAGTAAAAGAATAAGTACATCTATAACCAGTAATAATATTTTTCGTTTATTACCTGTGAGCTTATCTTTAATAATAGTGAGTGACATATGGTCTCTTGTAAAGAAAGCATATGCAGCACCTATAAAGGCTGTCCACATAAGTGAGTATTTAACAAGTTCTTCTGTAAATGCTGCTGGTTTGCCAAGCACATATCTTGTAAACACCTGCCATAATACTAACGAAGTCATAAACACAAGCAGAACAACACTTGCTGCTGATAATATCTTATTCATAACATTTTTAACTTTAACAAGTATATTAATCATAGTTACTCTCCTTTCCTTATCTCATCTATTCTGTCAAGTAAAGCTGCAACACCTGTATACTTATTTCTATACTCTGTAACAAGACCTGCTGTTGCACTTCTGAATGCTTCCTTATCTACATCATAAATAAATTCAACACCCATATCCTTTGCCTGTGCTACTGCCTCATCTATTGCCTTGTCCCACATAACCTTATGAGACTGTGTAGCATCCTTTGCACACTGCAGTATAATCTTCTGATCATCCGGCTCTATATTATTCCATACCTTTGAGCTCATAACCATAACATCAGGTATCATGGCATGCTCATCAACCGAATACACCTTACATATCTCACCATGCTTACCTGTTGTAAGCGCTGTTTCATTGTTCTCTGTTCCATCTATAATACCTGTTGAAAGTGATGTATATATGTCGCCATAGGACATTGCTACCGGTGTTCCACCAAGTGCTGTAAGCATATCCGTCTGTGACTTCATATCCTGGACACGTATCTTTATTCCTTTAAGATCCTCTGGCTTACGTATAGGCTTATCTTTTGTGTAGAATGAACGGGAGCCTGATGTAAAGTATGTTAAGGTTACGAATCCATCATCTTCTGATGACAGGAAGAAATCCTGCATTTTATCAGAATCCATTATTTTATAAAACTCATCAATATTACTAAATATATAAGGAAGACCAAATGTATTATAAGCATCATTATATGTTGCAAGACCTGGTGCTGATACCTTTGTCATAGCAATAACACCTGCCTGAAGCTGCTCAAGATTCTCTGTCTCTGAACCAAGCTGTCCATTAGGGAATATCTTGATTATTATTCTTCCGTTAGTCTTCTGCTTAACCTCTTCTGCGAACTGCAGCATAGCTATATGTACTGTATGGCTTTCTGACAAACCATGTGCCAGCGTTAATACCATAGGATTTTCTGCAGTAGCTTCCTTACTGTTTGATGCGCTATTTGTTCCACAGCCTGTCAGCCCAAATGAACATATAAGTGTAACTGTAAGCAAAACAGCAATATATTTTTTCATTTTTTTCAACATATTATACCTCATTTCTGTGCACTCATTTTTTATATGTCAGCTACTGGTCTTATGCACAATAACCTGAAGCTGTGCATTGCACTATTTCTCCTGTTTCGTAACAGCCTATTTTTGCCTGATGCTATTACATTCCAATCATATCAAAGACTTCAAATGATATAAGCACCTGATGGTTTTTCTTTGGATTAGGATACTTTACTTGCACTGATTTCTTAGTCTGGCTGTAATACCATCCGATATCACTCTCCTCATATTTTCTTCTATGAAGGAAATGTGGCACTTCCTTTCCATCAAGCTGTACATAGAATGGTGCTTTCTCCCTATGTATCACATCCAGCTCCATTGTTTCTGCTGTGTTCTCATAACTGCCTTCATATTCAAAATCGATATATGTCTTTGCACCAGCTTTAACACTAATATCAGTTTTTAAGTAGCTGCCATTCTTATAATCATTAGTTTTTCCATCATCATCATATATAGTGAATGAAGAATCTATATCAGGTGCCATTATTATATGAAGTGAATCAACCTTATCATTCATAAGATTGTTAAGCTCATTACCAGCCATCGGAATAATAGCTCCACTCTTTATAAACATTGGAATTGAACTTATATCCACAGGTACTTTTATAGTCTGGCCACCTTCATATTCGTTTCTGGTATAATAATCATAAAAACGTATATTTTTATCTCCTGTATCAGGTAAATATACCTCTCTTATCTCTGCACCCTTTTCTACAACATTCGCTACAAGTAATGAATCGCCCCACATAAAATCCACGCCTTCATTATATGTATTACTATCGTTCTGAAATACCATAAACATTGGCTGCATAATAGGAAGCCCTGTCTTATGTGCCCTGTATTCAAGCGAATAAAGATAAGGAGACATAGAATATCTGAGTTTAATTGCAGTTCTAATATAATCCTTCATGCCACTATACATCCATGGCTCCGTAACTGTATTATCAGTATTTACTGAATGTATTGAAAATCTTGGCATGAACACACCATTCTGCACCCATCTTACAAAAAGCTCAGGCTCTGGTGACTCTCCATAGAATCCACCTACATCACAGCCGTGATTTGCAACGCCAGAAAGTCCCATGCCAAGTATAGTTGCTATGTTATACTTTAATGCATCCCAGCATGTAAGATTATCGCCTGCCCACACCTGTGCATATCTTTGTATACCTGCGTGTCCCGAACGGCATACTGAAAATGGTCTTATATTCTCATTATATTCCGTTACTGCCTCATTAGAGAGCTGGCACATGATATTACTCATTACCGGCTTTAGCTCACCAATAGTACTTCCTTTACCTTCAAAATACACTCTTGCATCCTTATCAACCATAGAATCATATTCACAGTTATCATTCCATACTGATTCACAGCCATACTTTATAAGTCCCTCTTTCAGGTATTCTTTCCAGTATTCTCTTGTCTGCTCTTTGGTGAAATCTACAAATATTCCAGTTCCACCCCACCATGTACCTTTACCGGGTTCATCCTTTATGCTGTCATATACAAACATATCCTTTTTCTTCATATCCTCCAGATACGGATGAACCAGGAGCATTCCAGGTTTGACATTAGGTGAAACAACTATGCCCTTTTCCTTCATTTTTGCAAACCATTCTTCTGGATTCTTGAATCTTTTATGATTCCAGGTAAAGCTGCATCTTTTAATCCCCTGCTCTGTCTCTACTGCACAATATCCTGATGAAAGCTGGAAACCATCTACAGGAATTCCTTCTTCTCTGGTAGTATCTATAAATTCAAGTATCGCATCATCACAATCCTTAGGAAGCTCTGGATAATACATTGAAGAACCAAGATATCCAAGTGCTGCCTTTGGAAGAAGTATTGACTTGCCTGTAAGATCTGTATATCTGCTTATTACTTCTCCTATTGAAGGTCCTGCTATAAGAAAGAGATCTATATCTCCGGCATCTGATCTGAAGCTTGAGTAACGATGCCAGTAATTTCTCTTTTCACGTCCCATATTAAAGTCACATTCTGCTGTTGTATGATAGAAATATCCAACTGCCTTGTGGGTTAAGCCTGAAAGCTTTATATAAAATGGGATATGCTTATACAATGAATCTGTTTCCTTAGGATTGTAGCCCATTGCATCACCAGGAGCCATATTCATATACTTTTCAGCCTTATTAATATCTCCCCCTTTCTCGCCAAAGCCATAAAAGTAATCATCTGACTCTATCTGGCTTGTATGTATCCGCCTTTTATTTGAATCCTCTCTATATGCAAGATCTGTAATATCTGCGTGTAATAATGTTCCATCTTTATCATATACACATATACGGAATGGATTCTTTTCAATTTCTATACGAAGCTTACTTCCGCAAATAACTGCCTTGTCAGTTCCATCCACAAGCTCTGAGTATGCCACTTCAACTCTTTTTCTATAGCCCTTTAAAAACTCATCTGTTCTTGAGTCCCATGCTGTCATAGCAAGACTATATGAAGCTTCATCCCAGTCTCCATCAAAGCCGGCTCTTATTCTGATTATTTCATCTGTGAGAAACCATATTCTTATTTCTACTGAATCTGTAATAACCGAATAATAGTTAGTGTTATAGGTTACATTTCCTGCCTTATAACATATTCTCATATTATTTTTTATCTCCTTTCAGTAATCTGATAATCTCTTGTTTATGTTTTGTTTATAATTAATTTATACAACTATTCAATAATTAAAACTATACAGATATTGACAGGATAAATTGGTTTTTTTACATTTCTTGCACTTTCAAATTTTTCGTTGTATACTACTTATAATATATTAAATATAACTATACAGTTGTAAAATGTATAAATATTGCTTTATATAAACAATTATTACATAGTTAATATATCTGGGAATATGTTAAGAGCAGCTTTAGAACAGCTCTTAATAAGCATAGAATTGGAGAAGAGTATTATGATAGATGTAGCACAGAACCTTATGTCACTTGGTGAATCCATAGCTGCAGCACATACGGCCAGCGTCAACGATAATATGATACGTTCGCACTATCACGATTATTATGAATTGTATTTTTTAGATAATGGTGAAAGATATCACTATATAGACGATAAATTGTATAAAACCGAGGCTGGTGATTGTATTATATTCCCACCTCAGACTATGCATCGTTCCTACAGTGAACAAGGATGCACATTTTCAAGGATTGTACTTTATTTCAGACCGGACATAATTTCATCAGATGCCCTGAGGCAGAAGCTTGCAAACTCATACTGTGTATACAAGTCTGATACGGAATCATTAAAAATGTTAAGAAGGCTTATGTACTATTTTCTTGAAGCCCAGAACTCAGCCTCAGCATACAAGCAGGAACAGATGGAAGCACTTGTGAATCTTATAATTATTATAGTTCTTGAAATGAAAGAGAGCACCATTGGTATTGAAAGACATAATAGAACAACGCAGATTATTAACTATATCAACAACAACTACGAACATGACATATCACTTGATGTTCTTGCAGATATGTTTCATATAAGTACTTACTATCTTTGTCGTGAATTTAAGAAAAATACTAACCGTACTGTTGTTGACTATATAAAACACACGCGCATAATGAACGCAGAACGTTTATTCAAGGAAACTGATAAAAATGTCACCGAGGTTGCAACGCTGACCGGATTTTCCAACCTCACACACTTCAACCGCGTTTTTAAAGAAATAGCCGGAGTAAATCCTTCACAGTACAAGAAATTACATGCAAAGAATTAATTACTCCTGATTAAAAAGCCTGTCATATGACTGTTCGAAATCATCTAGTAATTTATTTATTTTTTCCCGGTCATATAAACCTTGTACCTTCCCAAACATAAGTATGCTGTTGAATTCCTCTTCCCTTTTATCTATAAATCCAATACACATTGGATACATTAGTTTTATATTTACAATTATTGCACTTCAATTCATCCACCCTTTGCTTCCTCCTCGTAAATAAATATTCCATCAAAAATCCTGTAAAACATTATAACACAAAATTTTTGTCTTATACAAAAAGCTGGAACTCAGATTCTATAAATGAACCAGAATTCCAGCAATTTATTATTTTACTTCATTTTAAATTTTATCTGTAAACTTATTTTTCTTACCAAATACTATTACTCCTGCTCCTCCTATTACAAACATAAGAAGCCATGCTAATGTACGTTTGTCATCTCCCGTACCAGGAGTTTGTTCTTTTACTGCTTCTGCCTTAGCTTCTTTATCCGTATCGGTCGCAGGTGTTATATCGGCTGGTGATGTTGTATCAGCCGGTGGTGTTATATCTTCCGGTGGTGTTACATCTGCCGGTGGTGTTGTATCTTTAAGCTTTGCAATAACAGTCTGTGATTTTTCAATTTCAACAAGCCCATCCTGCCTGATGTAATATCTGTCACAAGCATTACAATACCAGTATTCAATATTTCCTTCATCTGTCATAGTAGCTTCCTTTGCCGCTACTAAATGCAAGTCTTCATGTATACTCATATTGTAAGTGCCATATTCTTCACCACATATTGTACACAACGCTTTTTTCACACAGGTTGCATTTCCTCCTGTATGTCCACACTGATAATTACAAACTTTGCACACACCATTTTCCCAATCATGTGCTTCACTTACTGATACTTCCTTATCGCAGCAGTCATATTTTTTCTGATGTGTTTCTGCTGTCTGTTCCCATACTTCATTGCCGTTATGATTTGCAGGGTTTAATGTGCCGTATTCTGCATTACATTCTGTGCAGACGGCTCTCTTTTTACATGTTGCCTCTCCTCCCGCACAGTTTTCTGTTTCTACTTTTGTACATCCTGCAGTTATACATTTGCGGGTATGCGTACCATTACCGTTTGACTTCCACTCATCATATATATGTTCTGCCTCTGCTGCTGTAACAACCTCACCACATTCACATATTACAGGCGTTGTACAATCGCCATCATCTGTACCGCTATGTTTTGTTTTTGTTGTTGTTACCGTACAGCCGTCATTCTCGCACACCTTCCAATGATTAATATCGTCTTTTGTCCAGGTGACACTAAACCTATGGCTTGTCTGTGCCGGAAATGTTTGCTGGCAGACAGAGCAGGTCGATTCCTTTGTGCAGTCGCTGTTATTTATTGTGTGGTCTGCATTTACTGTAATAGACAGATAAATGCTATATCCTTCACTATCTGTCAATGCTATTGTCTGTGTGCTATCTGCCGCAGATACAGTATAAGCACCGTCAGCGTCAGGTGTAAGTATTTTATTTCCTGCCATTACCTGTGTATAATCAGGAGAAGTCACTTTAAACTTTGCGTTCTTACAGTACACTCCATTATTTTTAATTCCGTCTACTACTGTATCTGGATTTATCGCTTCATAATAATATGTAACTGTCTGTGTATCTGATGTATACACACCCCTTTTATTGCCTGTTTGACTTAAAAAAGCATATCCTGATGGAATCTTAATATTATCAGGCACCGCATAATTCGTTCCAGGTGTACCCTGAAGTGTAATCGATTCACGTAGTTTCTGCCCACTATCTTTTATCACATAATTAACAATTACTTTTCCTTTGTCTGAGGTTACAGCCACAGCCTCAAAGCTTTCCCTGTCTACAAGAAGCATTGTAGTATATGCAGTAACATTTACAACTGAGCCAGACACTTCACCAAGTGATGTAACTCCTGCACCTTCGCCGTTAGCAATAACAACCCAGTCTGAGGCAGCTCTTGTCTGAACCGGAATTGTGATTTCTTTTGCCACATCTGAATCATTATTTAATACTGCCATAGTGTCCCATTCATCAGCTTTGGTACCTGTAAGCACATAAGCTTCCGAATCTGTTATTTCCTGACTATCCGCAAGCGGTGAAAATGCTTTTCGTATCTGCATAAGTCCTCTGTAATATGAGACTACATCTGCGTAATCTGCCGAATCCTTCCATTCAAGGCAACTGCTGCCTGTTTCTTTAACGCTGTTACACATTTCCTCTCCGCCATCCATAAACAATGTTCCCGGTGTGGCATATTTCATTGCTGCTTTCTGCTTATAGATTTTTACGGCTTTTTCATTTCTATCGCCATAAGTACCACCTGTTGTACCAATAATTTCATCATAAACTGAAGTCTTATTCTGCCTTTCTTCTTTGGTATAATTATCTCCCCAGATAACCAGATTGGCATCTTCCTCAGCCAATGATTTCTTTATCTCATCCAGCCATTTATATACACGTGATGCGCCTCTGTACTTCATATTTACACAGTCAATCAAATCCAGCGAAAATCCATCCACATGATATTCCTCTGCCCAGTATTTCATGGAATTAACCATATAAATACGGTACATCTTGCGCTCTGTGGCAAACTCATTGTCATATCCTGTATTTGTTGTATATCTGCCTCCGGAATTATTTATTCTGTAAAAAAAGCCCGGAACTGACCTTTCAAGAGGATTTTTCTCTGAAGCATGCGTATAAGGCATCTCCATCACAACAGAAAATCCTGCATTATGGAGTGCCTGAATCATCTCTTTACATTCTTTTATTACAGCCTTGCAGTCCGACGGATTGGAAGCATAACTTGTCTCAGGTGCATTATAATTTAAAATCTCATATTCACTGTCAGCCTCATAATCCGCAAACGGTGCAAGCTGTACTGTCGTAACACCGAGCTCCTTCAGATAATCGATACCTGATACAAGCTCTCCCGCACTATTTACTTTTGCACCCTTTTGCGTAAATGCTCTATACTTTCCACCAGCCGTCATACCCGATTCAGCATCTGATGAAAAATCCTTGACACTTATCCTGTAAACAGTATTGGCTTTTGTTGAATCAACATATACGTGTCTGTCGTTATCCCAACCTTCAGGTGATATTGTAGAAGTGTCTGTAATATACGAATACTTTCCATCTTCACTGACAGCAACCGAATATGGATCCTGAATATTATATGTTTGTGTTTGATCGCTGTCCTTATGATAAGCATCTGTTGTGGTAATCGTATAATCATAATAAAAGTCAACCCAATTACCTACAAGCGTTATAGTCCATATACCATTCCATTCTTTACTGCTAGACACCTTCTCTAATGTATAAGATCCTATCTTACAGGCATTACTAGCATTACCCGCACCTGCTTCATAAATATTAACTTTTACACCTGTTGCCGCAGGGGCCCATATATTAAATTCTGTTGCATCCTTTGTATATGTCACTCCAAGCTGACTACCCTTACGCGTATCCCCCCATTTATCAACATATGTTCCATCATAGGCATATTCATCATCAATATTTGCTGCCGCCTGACTATATGAGCTCTCAACAATCGTGGGTATCATTTTGCTGTTATCTGCTGAAAAACCAGTCACAGCACTGCTTGAAAATACCATTCCGATAGACAATACTACCGCAGCAAGCTTTTTTAAGTTTGAATACCTCATAAACTCTTCCTCCTTTTATCGCACTTCTTGTATTTTTGACAACATTTTTACAATATTTTTAACATTATAAAACACTATAATAATTGATTCGTAAAACAATTTGTAAAACGATTCGTAAAACGATTATAAAAATACGTTGTATCTTACTTACATCATATTATACAATAAAAGGCATTTAAAAAAATGCCATCTGCGTGAAATGACATTTTTTCGACACGAACGATATAGAATTATAACTTTCTTTTGATTAGATACATTAGACAAAGATTCAAGACAAAACATACTAAGCTCCTTACAACAGGTAAATTCACCAGCGGTAAGGAGGTTGGACGTGCCTCCCTTTATAAAAATTATCAAACAAAAGAAGACGTTCTGCGTCAGTGGGCAGAACATCTTAATAACGAACTTAATGATATCCGAAGAAATGATGATCCTTCCTTATCGGTTCTTTATGGTATATGACATAAAACGCAATCACACAGATAAAAACTGATAACAACGAACCAGCTGCTGTTGCAAGTCCCATCGGTAACAATGTTGTCTTAAATAGCCTTGATGTCAGATAAACTCCCGGAATACGAACCAGTACAATTGCCAGAATGTTATGTAAGAATGACAATCCGGATTTTCCACAAGCACAGAAATAACCGCTGAAGCTAAAATGAATACCTGCAAAAATGCAGTCAAAAATATAGCCTCGCAAATACTGACTGCCAAGCCTTATCACATCTGCTCCAGCTGATGTATTTCCATCGGTAAATAAAGCGACTATCAATCCGGCTGTAAATTGAATTGTAATAGTTGCCAATATTCCGAATACAACTGCAATCAACACAGCATACCTCAGTGTTGCAATTGCTCTTTCTGGTTTATTTGCTCCGATATTCTGTGCCCCAAGAGCTGAAACAGTTGATAACATAGAAGACGGAACCAGAAACAGAAAGCTTATAATTTTCTCTACAATGCCGACGGCCGCTGCATCGTTTAATCCTCTCTGGTTTGCAATAATCGTTATCACAATAAAAGCAACCTGAATCAGGCCATCCTGCACAGCGATTGGAATACCGATATATAATATTTTCCCCATTACCTCACGATAAGGTTTGAAATCTTTCTTACTTAGCACAACACTTTTTCTTTTTATAATAACAATCACTGATACCAACACACTGATTGCCTGTGAAATAGTCGTTCCAAGTGCAGCACCCGCAGGACCAAGTTTAAGTGCTCCCATAAAAACATAATCAAATACAATATTTGCAATACATGCCACGGCTATAAAATACATCGGACTTTTACTGTCTCCCATACCTCTGAAAATGGCGCTGATGATGTTATACGCCGTGATAAATGGAATACCAATAAAACAGATTGTCAGATATATGGCCGTACCATTTACAGCCTCCGCAGGGGTAGACATTACTGATACAATGGGGTGTACCAGCATAAGCAACAATGCCATTCCAACGATAGCAACTCCCATGAATAAAACTATGGTATTACCAACTGCCTTAGATGCCTGTTTTTTATTATCAGCTCCAATTGCCTGTGCAATACTTACTGTTGTTCACATCGCAAGACCTACAATCATAACAGTAATCATATGCATGATCTGCGAACCGACAGATACCGCAGTTGTGCTTGCTACACCATCATATTGCCCAATAATAAACAAATCTGCCATTCCATAAAGTGTCTGCAAAAAATAGGAAAGCAGATATGGAAGGGAAAACAAAATTACATTTTTGAATACACTTCCAGTTGTAAGATTTTTTTCCACAGCATTTTCCTCTTTCTTATCTGATATGAGCATATCATAAACTCTATATCGGTTGTAGAGTCAATAAACATTTGCAAATTTTATAATTTAATTCTGTATGCAAAGTAGATTGCGATAGCTGTACGCATTATTTCCACCACAATGCTGATTTTCTATATTTTTCTAGCATTACCTATTGTCCTCCTGTTTTTACAGATATATCACATCATATAATTATCACTTCTGGTTATTTACTGCATTCCATAATTATCTTCTCACACCTGGCATATCCAAGCTGTGAACTGTTCAGGCACAACGTA
>OHBP01000879.1_pt1 | contig 13638 bp, 7 predicted proteins | sample 1577471 | NCBI WGS metagenome assembly OHBP01 (sample SAMEA3879503, study PRJEB24766) | human gut metagenome | biome: human-associated habitat; feature: feces | place: USA | collected 1985/1987
AGCATGGATGAGAGAATAAATAATTTTTAATAATATAAAGGAGGGAATGAAAAAATCATTCCCTCCTTTATATTATTACTTTGTTTTACTCACCTAATAATTCTTTCGATCTTTCCAATGCTACATTGATATTCGGGCAGATATTCTTTTCGCCCAGCAGTTCGTAGAAGCCGGATTTTTCCAATGCTTTGTGCACTTTTTCATTCACGCCGGAAAGTACGATAGTGGTTTTTTCGCGTTGCGCCATCTGGCAGAGGCTAGTCAGGTTGTGGATACCTGTGGAATCGATGAAGGGTACTTTCCTCATACGTATAATGCGCACTTTGGGACGGTCTCCCAGTCTGGACATGATTTCCTCGAACTTAGTAGCAATACCGAAGAAGTAAGGGCCATTTATCTCATACACTTCCACGCCTTTGGGAATGGACAGGTTTTCTTCATCTTCTTTGCTGTTAGATTCTTCATTCAGATTAATCTCATCTTTGATAACAGAAATTTCAGTGGTTTCCATCACACGATGCATGAAAAGTACACAAGCTATGACAAGACCCACTTCAATAGCAATGGTTAAGTCGAAAATAACTGTCAGGAAGAAGGTAATCAGCAATACGGTGACGTCTGATTTCGGATTCTTCAGTAGTGCCTTGAATGTGCGCCAACCACTCATGTTATAAGAGACAATCACCAGTACACCTGCCAGACAAGCCATTGGAATATATTGTGCCAGGGGCATCAGGAACAGAAGGATAAGTAATAACACCACTGCATGTACCATACCTGCAACGGGGGTTTTACCACCATTGTTTATATTAGCCATTGTACGTGCAATGGCACCGGTGGCAGGAATACCACCAAACAAAGGTGTTATTAGGTTGGCAGCTCCTTGTGCTATCAATTCCGTATTAGAATCATGCTTATCGCCGATAACACCATCCGCTACCGTAGCGGAAAGCAGCGATTCGATGGCTCCTAATACCGCAATGGTAATGGCTACAGGAAATAAGTCCTGAATAGCCTCCCAGTTTAGTGAAGGCATTACTGCATCCGGCAGTTCCGCCTTGATACTGAAGCGGTCGCCAATGGTATCTATACAATTGATTCCAGCATAAGTTTTCATCAGATATACCGCTACCGTTACTACAATAATAGCAATCAGCGATCCCGGTATCTTCTTTGAGAATTTCGGGGTTATGGCGATAATTGCAATACTTACGATGCTGACAATTGTATTCCACCAGTTGATAGTATCGAAATGCTGGAAATAGATCATCCATTTCCCGACAAAATCTCCGGGAACCTTTTCACCACCGAAATTAAGTCCGAAGATATCGGCTATCTGCGTGGTGAAGATAGTGACGGCAATACCACTGGTAAATCCCACGATAATAGGATAGGGGATAAACTTGATTACAGCACCCAGCTTGAATATCCCTAACAGGATAAGAATGACTCCTGCCATTAGCGTGGCAACAATCAGTCCCGCTTCTCCATATTGCTGGATGATGCCATAGATAATGACGATAAAAGCTCCCGTGGGACCACCGATCTGTACTTTGCTACCTCCCAACATGGAGATAATGAATCCGGCAATGATTGCCGTAATAATACCTTTTTCGGGTGATACACCGGATGCAATACCGAACGCAATGGCAAGCGGGAGAGCGACGATACCTACTATGATACCGGCCATCAGGTCTGCCATGAATAATTCTTTCGAGTAGTTCTTCAAAGCCGTGAATAGCTTTGGTCTGAATTCGAACGCTTTCATAGATAATCTGTACTTTTTGTGAAACGAGGTGCAAAATTAGACAAAATAATGCATATATTGGTTGATTGCTTTCAAATATATTATATTTGCAGCAGCTAACTGTAATATTATGAAATCACGACTGCTTATATTCTTTCTTTTTCTTTCTATTTTTAATATATATGCTTCGGATGTGAAGTTTTATAATATTAATGCGATGTATGGAATTTCCATGCGGGAAATGGCTTCTGTTTGTAAAGATGGGAATGGTTTTATCTGGGCTTCCTCTAAAACGGGTATATTGAGAATTACGGAAAGTGATTATCGCATTTATCAGCTTCCTTATAAAACAGCCAATATCATAAATGTCAAATTGGCCTATAATAATTCATTTTTAATAGCATATACGAATAATGGGCAATTTTTTCATTATAATGAACTGTATGACCGGTTTGATTTATTTTTGGATCTTAGAATATCTTTCAATAATACTTTTTTAAGTGTAGGTAAAGTTGTTATTGATGATGAACAGGCTCTCTGGATTCCTACGTCCGGGGGATTGTGCAAATATAAAAGTGGAATATTTACCCAAATAGGTGAGGCACCAATTCGAACACAGTGCATAACGTCTTATGATCAGACACATCTGCTTGTAGCCAGTCAAGACAGTATTAGATTATTAAATACAAATACGTTGAAACAAAAAAGTATATGTGGAATAGAAGATATGTTTCAGATAAATACTCTTTTTTATGATCATAAAAGAGAGGTTGTATGGATAGGAACTTCCACTGATGGTCTTTTCTATCTGGACATGAAAAAGAAAACGTTATTGCCATTTTCTAATTTCCCAAAGCAACCTATCGCAGTGATAACGGAAAGTTCGGATTCAACATTGTTAGTCGGAATCGACGGGCAGGGAGTATGGGAATTGGATAAGGATAAAAAAACGGTTCTGAATATTTTGAAAGAAGATATTGATAATCCTTTCTCTCTTCGTGGAGATGGGGTTTATGACATCTTTTGCGACGGTCAGCAGAGGGTGTGGGTCACTACCTATACTGGTGGGCTTTCTTTCTTCGACTGGAAATCTCCCTTAATTAATCAAATTACCCATCAGGTTAATAATCCGAATTCTTTAGGGAATGATAATGTAAACAAGATATTGGAAGATAGCAAAGGGGATATCTGGTTTGCTACAAATAATGGGATAAGCAGGTGGAGAGTCGCCACTAATGAATGGGATACTTATTATCAGAATAAACAGGAACAGGCACAGGTTTTTCTGGCTTTATGTGAAGATGACGAAGGAAATATCTGGGCAGGTTCGTTCTCATCCGGGTTTTATGTTTTAGATCGGAATACCGGAAAAGAATTGGTTCATTATCCGCGGAATACATCGGATTTGAAATCTGACGGTAAATTCATAATGAATATATATAAGGACAGTGAGGGTGATATCTGGATTGGAGGTATCCAAGATGTAATATGTTATTTAACAAAAGAAAAGCGTTTTCATACGTATGGTGCACAGCCCATGCGTACGTTTATGGAGTTTTCTCCGGGAAAAATGCTGTTGGCCTGTACTTATTCTGTGCTTTTGCTAGACAAGGAAACAGGGAAAATCACTTTCTTACCGGAATGTCTTGCACAGGATATTTTAGTAATGGGAGATGATATTTGGGTGGCTACTTCCGGAGACGGATTGCTGCACCATAACTACACGACTCGTGAAACTCATAAAATAACAGTGGAATCCGGATTGCCATCTAACTATGTGAATAGTGTCATGTATGATAATGGATATTTATGGTTAGGAACGGAAAATGGATTGTGCCGCTATAATCCTGCCGACAGCACGGTGCATGCTTATTATTCTACTTTAGCTCTCTCCAGTGCTTCATTCAATGTGAATGCCAGCTGCAAATTACGTAATGGCGAATTGATGTGGGGTACAAATAATGGGGCGGTAATGTTTAACCCCGATAAATTATATCATACCCAGCTCAACGGGGAGATTTATTTCCAGAATATCACTATTTCCGGTAGTTCTATCAGAGAAAATCAAGATTTGTTGCGTGGAATTCCGGTGAATAAGCAAACAGATATTTCATTCAAATATGATCAGAATACTTTGACGCTTGAGGTATTGCCTATTGGCGTTTCTTCCAAAGAAATAAAATTTTCATGGAAAATGGAAGGGCTTGATACAGAATGGTCACATCCTTCCAATCAGCAGATAATCACTTATACCAATATTCCTAATGGGAATTTCCGGCTTAAAGTAAGAATGTACAATAATTCACTTTCTCAGATAGTCGATGAACGTACATTGGACATACACGTTATTCCGCTTTACTGGCAGACGTGGTGGTTCCGTCTGGTGGTATTCATTATTATAATGAGCATTACATTCTTTGTGCTTAAATTCTATATAAACCGTTTGAAACAGCGTCATGCTGAAGATAAAATCCGTTTTTTCACAAATACGGCTCATGATCTTCGTACATCGATAACGTTGATAAACGCGCCTATTCAGGAATTGAATAAAGAGAAAGAATTATCAGACAAAGGGCATTATTATCTGAATCTGGCTACGGAACAGTCTGAACGTTTATCTAATGTTGCAACCCAACTCTTGGATTTTCAGAAAGTGGATATGGGGAAAGGACAACTGTTTCTGGTAATGGTTGATATTGTTAAATTGGTGTACAGGCGGAAAACAATGTTCAAGTCTACGGCGGGAAAAAAGAATGTTATATTGGAGTTTGTCTCTAACAGGGAATCTTATATGTCAGCTGTCGATGAATTGAAAATAGAGAAAGTGGTTGATAACTTGATATCTAATGCGATAAAGTATTCTCATACGAATGGTAGGGTGGAACTTACATTGAATTGTAATGAGTACTATTGGAGCTTGGAGGTAAGAGATTATGGATTGGGTATCTCGGATAATGCTCAGAAGAAGCTGTTCAAAGAGTTTTATAGGGGAGATAATAAGGTTAATTCACGCATGGTAGGTTCCGGGATAGGCCTGTTGTTGGTGAAGAATTACGTTTTGATGCATGAGGGAAAAGTCTCACTTGAAAGTAAGGAGAATGAAGGTTCTTTATTCAAAATAAACATCCCTTATAAAGAAGTGGTTGAGGTTGCACCTGTTGAACATGAAGAGCCGGGGAATATCACATCTGCTGATGGTTCGTCTGATCAATCGGAATGTAAAAGGGAAGATGATAAGTCCGAAAAGAAGAAATCTATATTAATCGTAGATGATAATAAAGATTTGCGGAACTTCCTGAAGTGTTCTTTTGAAAATCAATATAACATCTTAGAGGCTGGCAATGGCAATGAAGCATGGGAATTACTTCAAAAGGAATCTCCAGAATTGATTATTTCGGATGTGATGATGCCTGATATGGATGGCTTTGAGCTATGTAAATTGATCAAATCTACTTTTGAAACTTCGCATATTCCGGTGATTCTGCTAACTTCACTTTGTGATAAAAGTGACCAGTTGGAAGGTTTAGGTTTGGGAGCGGAGGACTATATCACGAAACCTTTCGATATATCACTTTTGGAGCAACGAATAAAGTCCCTTATGCGGAACCGGGAGATTGTCAGAGAGAAAGCTTTGAAATTGATAAAGTCGGATAATGATGAGCAACAGGTTATTTTGAACAATGAGCTTAACGATCATTTTGTGAAAAAAGCAGTGGAAGTGATCCATAATAATATGCAAAATCTAGATTTTGATAAGGAAAGCTTTGCTATGGAAATGCATGTGAGCGGTTCGTTATTGTATAAAAAAATAAAAGCACTGACAGGTCAATCACCTATTGACTTTATTAAATCCATTCGTTTAAACCGAGCTTTGGAATTACTCCAATCTCATAAGTACACTATCACGGAAGTTAGCGAACTTTGTGGTTATTCCAGTATCAGTTACTTTAGTACGGTGTTTAAAAAGTACTTTGGCAAGTCTCCTACAGAGGTCTAATTTACTTCTTTTTCCTGTTTTTTATCGTTTGTAGTATAGATTATCTAATATCTAAAATTATATATCTAATATCTAAAAGTGTATTGGGTACACTTCTGTAGCTTTGTATATCGATGTACGGAATGTATGTCGATGGAGTTATTGTTATGTTAAATCTAATCAAGTTAATCTTATGAAATGTATGTATGATGATGACGGTTAAGTCAACGATTATGTAAAGACTGTAAAATCAGAGATAACCGTAGTGATGCATATCACTTTCGGTAATCTGTAATGAATTTCATGTGGCTTTGACATTTAAAGGGGGGCTGGTGTCAATGGCTGCCGTTATGAATGAAAAACATAGAACCCCATTACTTATATATTATGAAGAACAACAAGCTTTATTTTGTTTTTCTTTTCTTAAGTATTTTGTTCGCAAGTTGCAATGGCGAAGAAGTAATTGAGAAATGGCCTGAAATAGGCAACTATTATGATTCGAGCAAGCCTATTGAGTTAAAATCCATGTCACCCGACTGGGGAAGAATCAACGATTCTTTTATTATCAAAGGAAACTTTCCGGTTGACACGACCGGAAAAGTCAAAGTTTTCTTTGCCGACAAGGAAGCTGTTATCGTAAACAACAATGGAAATGAATTGTATGGGCTTATCCCCAAGCAGATGCCCGGTTATAACGAGATAATATTGGAAGTGGAGGGTAAAAAGTACACCTCTGACAATGTGAAGTTTAAGTACTATCAGACTCAATCTGTGAAAACAATATTGGGAAAATTTGGTGAAGACGGCTGGACATCGTCAGATGACAGTAAAATAGAAGAATTCCGAATGAATGAGTGTACGGGAATTGTAGCTGTTGCAGGACAAAAGAGTGATAATTTCATTTTCGTTGGAGGAGGATGGGGCGACCGTACCTATTTTGTGTCATTAGAGGATAATGTGGTGATTCGTCTGATTAATATTGGTTATATGGGGGCTGTTGCAGTTGATAGTTCAAAGGAAAAAGTGAGTATCATGCCCCGTAATGGAGGTGCTTTATACACAGCTTCCCGTGCGGATGGATGGGTTTTAAACTCTCTTGGTCTCACAATACCTTTCCAAGGCGATTGCCAGGGGGCATTGGCTTATGCCGAAGATGATCGCTATTTGTATGCAATGTCCGGTGATGGTCTTTATGAAATAGATTTGGAAGATAAAGGTTATACAAAGTTATTTGCTACATCAGATTACCCGGCTTTTGATGGAGTGAACACCGGCCAGTGGAGGCATTATCTGACTTATAGTAAATATGATAAGTGCTTTTTTGCCTCTTATCCTGAGAGTAATGGTATTATGAAGATATGGAAAGATACTTCGGGCGCATGGCAAGTGGAACGCTATGCCGGCTTCCAACCGGGATGGTTGGCTACAGCTTTTGGAGATAGATTGACGGATGCCGTATTGAAAGAACCTTGCGGAATGGCGGTGAATAGTAGCGGTGAACTCTATGTATGTTGCAAAAATAGCCATTGCATTGTGAAAATCAAAGGAAGGCTTGTCTCTTTGGTAGCAGGAGCTCCTGATCAGGCAGGAAGACTAAACGGATTCCCTACGGATGCATTGTTTGATAATCCATTGTGTATTGCTTTGGATTCGGAAGAGAACTTCTTCATTGGTGAAGAATCTTCAAAGGCCATCCGGAAAATGACAATTGAATAAAAGTAGAAATCATATAAAATGAATCAAGATGAAGATTAAACATATATTACTGTTTCTCATAGCATGGGTAAGCTCTATGAGTTTGGCCTATGCGCAACAGACTGTGGTAGCTTCGGGTTCGGTTATGGACGAGAAAGGCGAGCTCTTAATCGGAGTATCGATTTCTGTAAAGGAAGTTCCTTCTATGGGTGCTATTACGGATATTGACGGTCGTTTCAAGATAGGGGGTATCAAAGCCGGGCATACGTTGGTCATATCCTATGTGGGGTATGATCCTCAGGAGATAAAAATGAACAAGAGCAACGAGCGCATGCGCGTAGTGTTGAAGGAGAGTTCGAATGTAATGGACGAGGTTGTGATTACGGCATCGGGTAAGGTACAGAAGAAAATTAATGTGACAGGTGCCATTACCGGAGTTGAGGTAGCTACGCTGAAAACTCCTGCCACTTCCATAAGCAACATGTTGGGCGGACGCGTTCCGGGCATCATTTCCGTTACACGTAGTGGAGAGCCGGGCAAGGATTTCTCCGAGTTCTGGGTGCGTGGTATCAGTACCTTTGGTGCCGGACAGGGAGCTTTGGTGTTGATTGATGGTGTCGAGGGCAACTTGAATACGCTCGATCCCGAAGACATTGAGAGTTTCTCTATCTTGAAGGATGCCTCTTCTACGGCGGTTTACGGTGTACGTGGTGCCAACGGTGTGGTATTGGTAAGTACCAAGAAGGGTAAAGCCGGAAAACTGAATTTGCAGGTAAAGGCAAATGCCGGTATCTCTTATTCTCCTCGAATGCCCAAATATGTACGTGCTGCGGAATATGCGGCACTCGCCAACGAAGCTGCCGTGACACGTGGACGTATTCCTGTCTATTCCGATGTGGATGTGGATTTGTTCAGGAACCACATGGACCCTGATTTTCATCCGGATGTGGATTGGAGGGATGTTATCTTGAGAGATTATACCTGGAACCAGCAATACTTCCTGAGTGCGTCGGGAGGTGGTGAAGTAGCTCGCTATTACATCAGTGCCGGTTTTACGACAAAAGATGCCATCTTTAAACAAGATAAGGGGGTAAACAAATACAATACGAACGTAAACTACAACAAGTTCAATTTCCGTGCTAATGTGGATGTGAATGTCACTTCCACCACTACGCTTTCGCTGAATGAAGAGACTGTGATTGTTACTCAGAATTATCCGGGATATGGAAACGACAGTAAGGTATTGTGGCAGGCACAATCCAATCTGACTCCGGTGACAGTACCGTTGATGTACACCACAGGGCAGGCACCTGGATATGGCACTGATAAATCGAATATTAGTCCGTATGTATTGTTGAATATGACGGGTTATCGCAAGTTCTATTCCAATGATAATAAAATCACGATGCAGCTCAATCAGGATTTGAAGATGATAACTCCCGGACTGAGTATTGCAGGATTGGTCAACATTAATTCGATAGGTGCGAGAACCCAAGTTCGCGAAAAAATGCCGGCCATTTATTATGCTCATGGTTATAAACGTGATGGAACACTCGATTTGGAGAAAATATCTGATGCAGTGGAGCCTTATTATACAAATTGGAATGACACTGAGCGTAGAATTTATTGGGATTTCCGACTGAATTACGACCAGACATTTAATAAGGTACATAAGGTGGGTGCTTTGGTGAAGGCCGAATGGAGCGATTATGAAGCATCGAAATATAATCAATTGCTGACTGCTATCCCTAAACGATATAATAGTTACTCAAGCCGTTTCTCTTATTCGTATGATGATACTTATATGGCCGAATTTAATATGGGTTACACCGGTTCGGAGGCTTTTGAGAAAGGTAAGAAATTTGGTTGGTTCCCTGCTGTTTCTATAGGTTGGGCTCCCACGCAATATCGCTTCTGGCGTAATAAGGACAATTTTATCAATTATTTCAAAATCAGGGCTTCGTATGGTATAGTAGGTAACGACCGCCTCACTTGGGACGACTCGGTACGTTTTCCCTATCTTACTTTGATTGGTTACACAGGTTCCGGCAGTTGGAATAACGGTTCCGGTTTGACCGAAACGCAAGTAGGTTCCAGCAACCTGCGCTGGGAAAAGGCCAAGAAAGCTGACATCGGTATTGATGCACGTTTCTTCCACGAACGTTTTGAGATGACAGTCGATTTCTTCCAGGATATACGTTCCGGTATTTATCAGCAACGCCAGAGTGTACCGGAAGAGATGGGACTTCCGTCATTGCCTTGGGCCAATGTGGGTGAAATGAAGAGCTGGACATATCTCATATACGCAACCTTTGGGTGACAATGACAAATACCTGATTGTACGTGCCAACTATACACAGTCCATGAACAAAATCACCAATTTCGAGGAAGACCTTAAGAAATACGATTACCAATCAGCCGTAGGATATCAAAGTGGAGTTAACCGAGGCTTGATAGCTTTGGGCTTGTTTAAAGACCAGGCAGATATAGATAATAGTCCTCGTCAGGATTTTGGCAATTACTTGCCGGGTGACATCAAGTATAAGGATGTCAATGGCGATGGCATTGTCAATTGGGATGATATTGTACCTTTGAAGTATTCTTATGTGCCTCAGATACAGTATGGATTTGCCACAGAGTTTAACTGGAAGAACTTCAATGTAAGTGTCCTGTTCGAGGGAGTAAGCCGCGTGACCTATTTTAAAGGTGGAAATATGTATCAGCCATTCTCGGGTAGTACAGCCGGTAATGTGATTACAGATTTTGCCAACCCGGCAAACCGATGGATTTCACGTGATATCTCAGGCAACCCTGCCACCGAGAATCCGAACGCCAAGTACCCTCGTCTTTATTATGGAGGTAGCAGTAATAATAGTCAATCATCTTCTTTTTGGTTGTCTGATGGTAGTTACTTGCGTCTGAAGAATGTGCAAGTCTCTTATACACTCAAGAACCAATTCCTGAAAAAGTTTGGTCTCCAGAAAGCAGTAATTAGTGTGATTGGAGACAATTTGGCAGTTTGGTCTAAAGAGAAGATGCTGGATCCTGCACAAGCGGGAGATAATGGAACAGTCTATCCTGTCCAGCGAGTGTATACTTTACAGCTTAATCTTTCATTCTAATATAACCTGACAATTATGATAAAATTTGGAAATTATAAAAGAGAATTCGGTTTTCTCGGCAGAATAGCCGCAATAACCGTTATTTTGGTTTCAAGCATTATGTTCGGTTCGTGCGAAAAATACTTGGACATTGACAAATATGTGTATGATCAGACCACGCTGGACTCCATTTTCCTTTCCCGCTCCAGAACGGAAGAGTATATCAATGGAGCGGCTGCACTGCTTCCCGATGAATCAATACTTATGAATGGTTGGGGATGGTCTTCTACATTGCCCAGTGGATTGGGCTCAGATGAAGCAATCGTTCCGTTTGTAACGAATGGAAATGCTATACTTTATGATGAAGTGAAAGAAACGAACTCATGGTTTAATCCGTGGCCCGAGTGCTATAAAGGAATCCGTAAGGCCAACATCGTATTGGAGAATATATCCAAAAACCAGGAGCTTACCGAGATGGAAATGCGTGATTTCAAGGGAAGGGCTTATTTTCTGCGGGCTTACTTCTATTTCTATTTGGTAAGATTGTACGGGCCTGTGGTTGTACTTCCCGACCGCCCTTTCGATACGGACGAAGATGTAGCGTCAGTTTCATTCGAGCGTTCCACTTACGATGAGTGTGTAGAGAAAATCTGTGCCGACTTTGAAGAAGCAGCTAAATTGCTGCCTGCAAGTCGTATAGATGCATTGCAGTATATACCTACCAAGGGTGCTGCTTTGGCGTTCAAAGCTCGTATGCAGCTTTATGCTGCCAGCCCTCTTTTCAATGGTAACAGTTACTATTCCGATTGGAAAGACTCAGAGGGCAGGAATTTCATTGCCCAGACGGAAGACAAGGTTAAGTGGGGAAAAGCTGCCGCCACGTTCAAGCGGATTATTGATATGAATAAGTATGCCATTCATACTGTACCCAAAATAGTGAATGAAAAGGGTACAGGCACATTGCCTCTTCCCGAGACGGTATCCGATGCCGACTTCCCTGATGGAGCCGGAGGTATAGACCCCTATAAGTCATACAAGACGCTGTTTGATGGTACTTACCAGCCTGAGTTGGTTAAAGAATACATCTATTTTTCAAAAAATAATGGAAACTATATTCTTGTGACACCTTCCAAATTGGGGGGAATATCTTCATTTAGTGTTACTTTAGATATGATTGATGAATACCGGATGGCTGACGGTAGACCGTTTAGTGAAGCTACTCAGGCGGAAAAATCATGGCAGGCAGTGGGACAAGATAAAACATTCTCGTCAGATTATCTTCTTTCCGGAAACAGAGCTCATCGTGATGATGGTCGCGAGCCGCGTTTTTATGCGGCTATTGGTTTCAATGCTTGTATCTGGCCTACAACTTCCCACCGTGACGGTTTGTCAGCAGGTACCAGAAACTATGTTGCCGACTATTATTACGGAGGTAGTGCATCTGATATGAATAATAATGATAACAGAACCAGGACCGGATATACCTGCCGGAAATATGTGCATCAGGATGATTGTATCTTTTGGAATGGAGTGGTAAAAGCGAAGACTTATCCGATATTCCGCTATGCCGAAGTATTGTTGGGGTATGTAGAAGCGATGAACGAAATGGAAGGTTCGTATACGGACGAAGATGGGCAGGTGACGGTTACTCGTGATGTGGATCAAATGGTGAAATATTTCAATCAGATTCGTTATCGTGCCGGTCAACCGGGAATCACAACTGCCGATGCAGCCGACCAAAGCAGGATGCGTGAACTAATTAAGCATGAAAGGTTGATTGAGTTTGCTTTCGAAAGTCATCGTTATTGGGATTTGCGCCGTTGGAAAGATGCCTATGACGCTTACAACAAACCCATCAGAGGATTGGATGTAAGCGCTCGCGAATCACAACGCGAACAGTTCTATACAGAAAGAATTTGGAATACAGAAAAAACCATGAAACGTATGTTTTCCAACAAGATGTATCTGTGGCCGCTTGACAGAAATGTGTTGAGAAAGAACGGTAAGTTGGTACAGAACCCAGGATGGAATTAAAATGAAAACAATAAAAGTTGATAATATGAAGAAAATAGCATTTTTTTCGATAACCTTGCTGTTGGCATGTATGGCAGGTTGCGACAATAAAATACCTATGGAAGAGAATTTATGGCCCGAAACGGTTTATCTGGTTGGGGCAAAAGATAAGATTATAAATAGAGATCTGAATATAGGTTATGAAAAAGATACCATATATGCATCGGTTGCCATCAGCGGTTCGCTGCCTACCAAGGAAGATATAACTGTTACTGTTGAAGAATTTCCTTCTGGTATTGAAAGTTATAACCAGAAAGAACTTGGTTCGGATGATATAAAGTATCGTACGTTGACAAATGGTATCTATAGTTTTCCGCAAGAAAATGTAGTTGTGAAAAAGGGTGAAGCCTATGGCACGTATCCTGTTCACATTGACCCATCCACTTTGCATATAGATTCGCTCTATATGATGGCATTTAAACTTAGTGGAACATCTCGTTTTGAACTGGCTAAAGAAGATACAGTGGTGCTAATCCGTCTGAATCTGATGAATGACTATTCAGGGCTTTATTATATGGACGGTGTGATTAAGCCTGCTGATAATCCGAAAGATTCCGTTATCTATAAGTCGCCTCGCACGTTGCAAGCTGTAGTCGATGGTAACACTGTACGTATGTATCATCAAAAGAATGAGTGGTCAAAAGGTTCAACTGATTATAGACCAGACTTTTGTTTTAACATCACTGTTAACTCTGATAACTCGGTAACCCTGAAGTCCTGGGATAAGTTTAGACTTATCAGTGGTGGTGGTAAATACTATTCGGAGATGGAAGTATACGATTTGTGGTATACTTTCGAAGAAGATGGTATACAAAAGAAGACTAGAGGATTTGTATACAAAGAACGTAAAAATGATGATGAAGTGCGTAAGATAAACGACTGGATGGAAGAGAATAGAAAATATGATTATTAAGAGACTGCATTTAAGGTAAAATCAGATTGCATTTTTTATTACCATTAGTTTAAGAAGGTGGTGCTTCGTGAGAAGCGCCATTTTTATTAGATTATATTTTTAAATTGTAATTTTTTGTGTAAATTTTTATAGA
>OHBP01000882.1_pt1 | contig 13604 bp, 9 predicted proteins | sample 1577471 | NCBI WGS metagenome assembly OHBP01 (sample SAMEA3879503, study PRJEB24766) | human gut metagenome | biome: human-associated habitat; feature: feces | place: USA | collected 1985/1987
CAAATGCATTACAAACAGCATTGTATCTGCGTTGCGGCGCTGCCGCAATTTACCGTTACCTGTGGGGACATATGATGTGCCTCCGCTTTCTCAGATGCAGGACAAAGCCCTGCCGCCGGATTCTGTGGTGCAGAGCCGGGCGCAGGCGGCGGCGATGTTCTGCGCAATGGAGACGATGTGGGCCAGCTCGGTCGGGTCGTCGGCGGCAAGTTCGGCGACGTTGGCGTAGTGCTTCTTGGGCACCACGAGCACGTGGACCTTGGCCTTGGGATTGATGTCGTTGAATGCGTAGGTCGTCTCGTCCTCGTAGACCTTGCTGCTGGGAATCTGCCCTGCGATGATCTTGCAGAACAGGCAATCGTCGGATTCGCTCATCATGCTCCTTGGTTTGATGTTGCTACGCACCAGCTTAGCGCGTGGGCGTTACTCGTAACGTCCCAACACCCGAGACAACAGCGACAACGCCACCGGACCGGCCGTCGCGGCTCTCAGAATATTGCGCCCCAGTACGCAGCTCACCGCTCCGGCCTTGACGAAATCAGCTACCTCCTGCTCACTGATGCCGCCCTCAGGCCCGACCACCACACTGACAGTCCGCGGCCGGCCGTCCTGGAGCGTGCGTTCCACCAACTGCGCAACCTTCTCCTCCACGCCGGACCACGTATCGGTAGCATCCTGATGCAGCACAATCACCACATCGCCATGCACGCAGGCCCTGCGGCAGATGGCCACGACCTCCTTGCTGGACGCGCACGCCTCCAGTTGCGGCTTAAAGGCGCGCCGCGACTGCTCGGTGGCGGCATCCAGTACCGAATTCCACTTCTTGTCTGTACGGCCGACCTTCCACTTGGCAATGGATCGGTCCGCCTGCCATGGCACCACTTGGTCGACGCCAATCTGAGTAGCCATATCGATGGCCTGCTCATCATGGCCGGTTTTCGCCAATGCCTGAATCAGCGCCAAACGGGTGAGCGGCTCGGGTTCGCGCCCCACTTCCACGACTTCAGCCAGTCCGGCTTCAGGATCGGCCATCACTGCCTGGATTCTCAAGCCGTTGCCGTCGGAAAGTTGCAGGCTGTCCCCTGCCTTGAGTCGCATGGCCTGCACGGCATGGCGCTTGATGTGAGCGGGCAGGGTTAGCTTCCAGCCGGCGTGGAGTTCGTCGCTGTTCACCGGGACGTCGTCGACCTGCGGGTCGAAAAGAAAAAGGGCATCAGTCATGACTTCAAGGCTACACGCGACACGCCGGGCACACGCGCGAATTGCATCCCTGTAATTTCATGCTAAGCTATCTACTCGTTGTCCAAACGACACCTGCCCGGGTGGCGGAATGGTAGACGCGCTAGCTTGAGGTGCTAGTGCCTATTTTATACAGGCGTACGGGTTCAAGTCCCGTCTCGGGCACAGATAAACCCCTTGCATTGCAAGGGGTTTTTCGTTATCTGCACACACGAAAGGCCACCAATGCAGTTCATCACGCTGGACACCGTCGACGACCCGCGCGTCGAAGCGTATGTGAGCCTCACCGAAATGCAGTTGCGTAATCGCTTGGAACCAGCCAAGGGCGTGTTCATCGCCGAGTCCCCCAAGGTTATCGACCGCGCGCTGGCCGCTGACCGCGAACCGCTGTCACTGCTGGTCGAGGAACCTTGGCTGGAGGGCATGAAAGACACCTTCGACTTCATCGACGGGCGCTGGGGCGCGGATATTCCCGTCTACGTGGCCTCACCTGAGCAGCTCAAGCGTCTGACCGGCTACCGTTTGCATCGCGGCGCCCTATGCGCGATGCGACGCTGGCCGCTGCCCTCCGTAGCCGAGATCTGCAAGAGCGCCCGCCGCGTGGCAGTAATGGAAAACATCGTGGACCACACCAATGTGGGCGCACTGATGCGTTCGGCGGCCGCGCTCGATGTGGATGCCGTGCTGGTCACACCCTCCTGCGGTGATCCGCTGTACCGACGCGCCGCCCGCGTGTCGATGGGCACCGTATTCCAGATTCCGTGGACCCGTATCACCGGGTTCAACGACGACGGCACCGAAAACAAGCATTACTGGCCGTTCCAGGGCATCGACGAGTTGAAGTCGCTGGGCTTCACCACCGTGGCCATGGCATTGGAGGATCGTTCGATTTCGTTGGACGAACTGACACGCCGTCTGCACGCGCCTGCCGAAGATCCGACGCATATCGACAAGCTCGCGCTGATCTTCGGTACCGAGGGCGACGGCCTGTCCCACCATACGATTGCCCGCGCCGATTTGACCGTGAAGATTCCGATGAGCCACGGCGTGGATAGCCTGAACGTGGCGGCATCCAGCGCAGTGGCGTTCTACGCGACACGCTAAGGAATCGCACGCGCTCCGAAAAGGCCGGATCCTTAACAAATCTACGAAACTGTTCATCGCAAGTTCACGGCACGCGGGGGCGAAAGCCTTGCATGTTCGTTTTTTTCTGCAATTATTAACTATGTAAACCGAATGCAAGGAAGCATCCGGCCCGGCAGTGCGGTGTCGAAAGACGCTCAGTAACAGAGAGGACAGTTACGATGACCAAGAATCCCAAGATTCTGTCGATTGTGCTTGCAGGTGGTGAGGGGACCCGCCTGATGCCGTTAACCCGTGATCGCGCGAAGCCCGCCGTTCCCTTCGGTGGTGTGTATCGTCTGATCGATTTCCCGTTGAGCAACCTGGTGAACTCCGGGTACCGTCAGGTCGTGGTGCTCACCCAGTACAAGTCTCACTCGCTTGACCGCCACATCTCCCAGGTCTGGCGTTTCTCCCCGCTGCTTGGCTCGTACGTCTCCCCTGTGCCCGCGCAGCAGCGTCTCGGCAAGCACTGGTATCTCGGCTCCGCCGACGCCATCTACCAGACCATCAACATCATCGAGGATGTCCAGCCGGACATCGTGGTGATCGTGGGTGCCGATCACGTCTACCGCATGGACTTCGAACAGATGGTACAGCAGCACATCGAGTCCGGCGCCGAGTTCACCGTGGCCGGTATCCGCCAGCCCATCGAGGAATCGAACCAGTTCGGTGTGATTGAGGTCGATCCCGATCACCCGAACATGATCAAGAACTTCCAGGAGAAGCCGCCCACCACCACCGGTCTGCCGGACAATCCGAACCAGATTCTGGCCTCCATGGGTAACTACGTTGCCAACACCAAGGCCCTGTTCGAGGCTCTGGCTCTCGATGAGAAGGCTGCCGACACCAAGCACGACATGGGCGGCGACATCGCCCCGTACTTCGCTTCCCGCAACGAAGCCGGCGTCTACGACTTCAACTCGAACGAGATTCCGGGCTCCACGGCCACTGATCACGCTTACTGGCGCGACGTCGGTACGATTAAGCAGTTCTACGATGCGCACATGGATCTGATCGCCTATGTGCCCGAGTTCAACCTGTACAACCAGGATTGGCCGATTTACACGATGTCCGGCAACCTGCCGCCGGCCAAGTTCGTGCACGCCGGCCGCGACCGTCTGGGCCACGCCACCGATTCGATCGTCTCCCCCGGTGTGATCGTCTCCGGCGGTGAAGTGCACCACTCCGTGCTCTCCCCCAATGTGCGTATCCACTCGTGGGCACAGATTGTCGATTCCGTGCTGTTCGACGGTGTAGTCATCAACCGCCGCGCCCGCGTGTACAAGGCGATTCTTGACAAGAACGTGGTACTCACCGAGAACTCCACTGTCGGCATCGATACCGAGCACGATCTGGCCCGTGGCTTCACCGTCACGCCGGATGGCATCACGGTTGTCCCGAAGAACACCATCGTCGATGACTGATTGACCAGTCCAGACATGGAAAAGCCCCGCATCATGCGGGGCTTTTCTCGTATAGAGCTCCCTCTGATGAGGGAACTTACTAAGCGCTATCAGTACTTTGGCATATTGTCGAAGCTGAAGCCTAGGGCGGCGAGCTGGTCGCGGCCTTCGGGCGTGATGCGCTCCATGGTCCAGCGCGGATCCCACGTCCAGTCGATGCGGAACTCCTCGACCAGACCGGCCAGCGTGGATGCGCATTCGTCCTCGATAAGGTCGGTCAGCGGGCAGGCCGGCGTGGTCAGCGTCATCGTAATAATGGCGCGGCCTAGCTCATCGATCTCAATGCCGTAGACCAGACCCAAATCGATCACGTCGATGCCAAGCTCCGGATCAATCACCTGATGCAGTGCCTCGCGCACGTCTTCGGCAGTGGCGCGGCCGATATCGTCAATCGCCTTGATCGGAATCTCGCTGCCATCGGACTGTTCGTCATCCTGGCAACCGCATTTGCCGTGGTGACCGCCACACGCACAGGGGTCATCGCCGGACGCAGCAGAGTGCTCGATCGGGCGTCCGTTCGGGAAGCCCTTGGCCAAGGCCGGGTTGGCCATCACGCGGCGAGCGGCCTCCTCGTCCTGCAGGACGCCGTTGACAGCATCGAAAACGGACGGCTGTGGTTCGGGAACCAAATTATCGTTGGACATATTTCCTCAGTTCTTTGCAGCGAGGGCTTTGGCGATGGAGTCCTTCAGCCCTTCCCAGCCTAGCAGAGCGCATTTGATGCGCATAGGGTATTTCGACACGCCTTGGAATACCACGGCGTCGCCGAGCTTTTCTTCCAGGTTCTCGTCGTCCAGACCGGCACCGCGCGATTCCATCAGCTTGTGGAATGTCTGTTCCAGATCCATGGCCTCGTCAACGGTTTTGCCGTCCACCAGATCGACCATCACCGACAGGCTGGCCTGCGAAATGGAGCAGCCGTGGCCGTCCCACACCAATCGCTTGATGGTGTGCGGTTCGTCATCGGAGACTTCGACATGGATGGTCGCCTCGTCGCCGCAGGTCGGGTTGAACTGGTGCGATTCACCGGGCGTGCAGTATTCGTGGCTGGCTTGTACGGTGACATTGGCCGCTGCGTCCGCGGACTGTTCGACCGCTGCGTTGGGCGCAAAGGATTCCTTGCCATGCGGATGTTTCGACGCCTCGAGGATGACCTCTTGGTACATCTGTTCGAGGTCATCCCCGCTCATACCGAATTCGTTCATGGTGTTCTGTTTTACTCCACTCCAAAGAACTTACGGATGCCCTTGGCCGCTTCGACCAACGCTTGGGCATCTTCGACCGAATTGTAGACACCGGAGGAGGCACGGTTGGATGCGTATAGGCCGAAGTGGCGGTGTACCGGCTGGGCGCAGTGGTGTCCCACGCGAATCGCGATGCCCTGGGCGTCGATGAACTGGCCCACATCGTGCGGATGCACGCCGGCCACGTCGAACGCCACGGTGCCGATGCGGTCCACGTTTTCGCGCGGCCCGAGGATGCGAATGCCATCGACGTCGCCGAGCTTGAGCAGTTCGGCGGCGATGGTCTTCTCATGGGCTTCGATGTTCTCGAGCCCGATGTTCATCATCCATTCGGCGGCGACGCCTGCGGCCACCACTTGGGCGACCGGCTGGGTGCCGGCCTCGAAGCGGGCCGGAGGGGCCATGTATTGGGCCTCGTGGTCCATGTAGGCGAGCTCGACCATGGAGCCGCCGAAGTTGGCCGGCGGCAGGACTTCGAGCAGGTCGCGCTTACCGTACAGGAAACCGACGCCGGTAGGACCGTACATCTTGTGCGCGCTCCAGGCGGCGAAGTCCACATCAAGCGCGTGGAAATCGACCTTGAGGTGCGGTACGGACTGGCAAGCGTCCAAGATGAAGATCGAACCTACTTCATGCGCACGCTTGATGATCGGGGCGATGTTGGTGATGGCACCCGTGGCGTTGCCCACGTGGGTGACGGCCACGACCTTGGTACGCTCGGTGATGACTTCGTCGAGGTTGTCCGTACGCACACGGCCGTCCTCGGTCAGGTCGATCCACTTGAAGGTGGCGCCGGTACGGTAGGACAGCTCCTGGAACGGCAGCAGCACCGAATGATGTTCCGCACGCGAGACGACGATCTCATCGCCCGGCTTCAGGGCAAAACGCTTGGCGGCTTCTCCCCCACGCCCCAGCGATGCATTGCCGAATGCGGTGGCGAGCAGGTTCAGTCCGGCCGTGGCACCACCGGTGACGACGACCTCCTCTTCACCTTCGGCCGCATTCGCGCCGACCAGCTTGGCCACCTTGGCTCGGGCCTCCTCAAAGGCCATGGTGCTACGGGCGGCCAGTTCGTGCGCACCACGGTGCACGCCGGCGTTAATTGTACGGTAGAAGTTCGCCTCGGCGTCGATCACCGCATTCGGCTTCTGCGAGGTGGCCGCAGAATCCAGGTACACGAGCGGGTGCCCGTGAATCTCCTGATCCAGAATCGGGAACTGCGCCCGAATCGCCTTAAAATCAACCATTATGTTCCCCCTACTTACGTAACAATTGTACGAAACGAGTGGGAGTCTGACATGGCCTGTTCGCGACCGTAAAGACCTGGCCTAAGCGGCCCGGAGCGTGTCGAGAATAGGGCATGTCAGACTCCCACGGTCACGGACTCAGGCCAGTGCGGACTCGGAGTCGGCGCCTTCGGGCAGGTACTGGTCGTAGCCGTTCTCTTCGAGTTCGTCGGCCAGCTCAGGGCCGCCGGTCTTGACGAAGTGGCCGTCGGCGAACACGTGCACGATGTCCGGCTTGATGTACTTCAAGATACGGGTGTAGTGCGTGACCATGAGGATGCCGAACTGGTTGGCTTCCTTGGCGCGGTTCACGCCTTCGGACACGATGCGCAGGGCGTCCACGTCCAAGCCGGAGTCGGTTTCGTCAAGGACGGCAAACTTCGGTTTCAGCAGTTCGAGCTGCAGCACTTCGGCGCGCTTCTTTTCACCGCCGGAGAAGCCTTCGTTCACGGAACGGGAGGCGAACTTCGGGTCCATCTTGAGGCGCTTCATGGCTGCGGACAGGTCCTTGGCCCACTGGCGAATACCGGGAGCCTCGCCGTCGATTTCGGTCTTGGCGGTGCGCAAGAAGTTGGTCATGGACACGCCCGGTATTTCGACCGGGTACTGCATGGCCAGGAACAGGCCGGCCTTGGCGCGCTCGTCCGGAGTCATCTTGAGGATGTCCTTGCCGTCGAGGAGGGCCTCGCCGGAGTCGACCACGTACTTGGGGTGGCCGGCCAACGTGTAGGCGAGAGTGGACTTGCCGGAACCGTTGGGGCCCATGATGGCGTGGGTTTCGCCGGAGTGGACGGTCAGGGTGGCACCCTTCAGGATCGGCTTGATGCCTTCCTTGGTTTCGACGTGGACGTGCAGGTCCTTGATTTCGAGTGTTGACATTGTTGTGCTCCTAAAAATGCTGTTCTTACTTGTCTTCGAGGACCTGTGCCATGGCGTCGTTTTCACCACGGGCCAGTCGGCGGTCAATCACGGTCATCAGATGTTCGGAGATGGCGGGAATGCCGATCTCCTCGACGAGTTCGCCGAAGAAGCCGCGCACCACGAGCTTGCGGGCGTCGGTTTCGGGGATGCCGCGGGATTCGAGGTAGAACAGTTCCTCGTCGTCGAAGCGGCCCACCGAAGAGGCGTGACCGGCACCGATGATGTTGCCGTTTTCGATTTCGAGGTTCGGCTCGGAATCGGCGATGGCGCCCGGGGTCAGGACCAGGTTGCGGTTGAGCTCGTAGGAGTCGGTGCCGGGGGCGGTGGGCTGGATGAGCGCGTTGCCCACCCAAGTGGAGTGCGCGCCCTTGCCGTCAAGCGCGCCCTTGTAGACCACGCGGGACTTGCAGTCGGGGTGGTTGTGTACCACCATCGTGCGGTGTTCGATGTGCTCGCCGGGGTCCACGAAGTAGATGCCGAGCATGTTGAGGTCGCCCTGTTCGCCGCCGAAGTCCTGATCCATGCGGATGCGGACGATGTCGCCGCCCAAGGTCACGACGGAGTGGCGCAGGGATGCGCCTTCGCCGACGTGGATGCGGTGGTTGGCCACATGCTTGGCGGTTTTGGCCCATTCCTGAACGAACGTGGTGGAGACGTGCGAGTCCTTGCCGGTGGTGATTTCCACGCCTTCGGCCAGTCGTGCGTCACCGTCGTGTTCCACGACGACGTCCGCATGAGCCTTGTCGGCGGCGGCGATCACCAGATGGAAAGCGTCGAGGTCCTTCCCCGCGCCGTGCACCTTGACGAGCACGGGCTGGGCGATCTCACCGGACAGTTCCAGAATGGTTGCGGTGCGGCCGGATTCCCATTCGACTGCGGAGACGCGGTCGTTGGGCTTGGACACAGTGCCGGACAGGCCCTCACCGAGCTTGATCTGGCTGAGCTTCACGCCTTCGGCCAACGGCGAGCCGTCAATCATGGAGACTTCGATCTGCGTTTCGCCGGAAGGCTTGAACACGGTGAAGAACTCGTTGATGCGCTCGATAGGCGTGTAGCGCCATTCGTCCTGCTTGCGGCTGGGCTCCGGGTAGTCGCCTGCGTTGAACGAGCGCACGGCATGGTCCACGGAGGACGGCATAGCGGCCGGAATCGCGTACGGGTCGTTGGGGTCGGCGACCGGAATCTTGATTTCCTTGACGGGTGTTGTGTTGTCGGTCATCGGAATCAGCCCACCGATCCTTCCATCTGAAGTTCCACAAGTCTGTTGAGTTCAAGCGCGTATTCCATCGGCAGCTCACGGCTGATCGGTTCGACGAAGCCGCGCACGATCATGCCTCGCGCCTCTTCCTCCGTGAGACCTCGGCTCATCAGGTAGAAGAGCTGGTCTTCGGAAATCTTGGAAACGGTGGCTTCGTGGGCCATCGAAACGTCGTCTTCGCGAACGTCGACATGCGGGTAGGTATCGGAGCGGGAGAAGTCGTCGACCAGCAGGGCATCGCACACGGTCGAGTTGGACGAACCGTACGCGCCCTTGACGATTTTGACCAGACCGCGGTAGGCGGAGCGGCCACCACCACGGGAAATGGACTTGGCGACGATGGTGGAGCTGGTGTGCGGGGCGAGGTGAATCATCTTCGCGCCCGTGTCCTGGTACTGGCCCTTGCCGGCGAAGCCGAGGGACATGGTGGATGCCTTGGCGTACGGTTCGGCGAGGATGCAGGCCGGGTACTTCATGGTGGCCTTGGAACCGATGTTGCCGTCGACCCATTCCATCGTGCCGCCCTCGCGCACGTAGGCACGCTGGGTGACGAGGTTGTAGACGTTGTTCGACCAGTTCTGCACGGTGGTGTAACGCACGCGGGCGTGCTTTTCGACGATGATCTCGACGATGGCGGCGTGCAGCGAGTCCTCGGACCAGATCGGGGCGGTGCAGCCTTCCACGTAGTGCACGTAGGAGCCTTCGTCCGCGATGATGAGCGTGCGCTCGAACTGACCCATGGCCGGGGTGTTGATGCGGAAGTACGCCTGCAACGGGATGTCCACATGCACGCCCTTCGGCACGTATACGAACGAGCCGCCGGACCATGCCGCGGTGTTGAGGGCACCGAACTTGTTGTCTTCCGGAGGCACGACGGTGCCGAAGTACTTCTTGACGAGTTCAGGGTATTCGCGCACAGCGGTGTCCGTGTCGACGAAGATGACGCCCTGCTTCTTCAGGTCCTCCTGGATGGAGTTGTAGATGACCTCCGACTCGTACTGGGCGGCCACGCCGGAGACGAGGCGGTTCTTCTCCGCCTCCGGGATGCCGAGACGGTCGTAGGTGTTGCGGATGTCGTCAGGCAGTTCGTCCCAGCTTTTCGCCTGCTTGTCGATTGGCTTGACGTAGTACTTGAAGTCGTCTGCGTTGAAGCCGGAGAGATCCACACCCCAATCGGGCATGGGCTTTTCGAGGAACGCCTTGAATCCACGCAGACGCATGTCGAGCATCCACTGCGGCTCGCCTTTGTCGGCGCTGATCGCGCGTACGACGTTCTCATCAATGCCTCGTTTTGCGGCTTCGCCGGCGGCATCAGAATCATGCCAACCATAGTTGTAGTCGCCGAACTGGCTGATGATCTCGTCATCCTTCTTGATCTTGTCCTCGTTGACGCGGGTACGATCAGCCACATACTGGCTCATCTCCACGTCAGCGGCGGCGTTTGGTGCTGTGTTTTCGGTCACCATCCTGCCTTCCTTGTATCACACTTAATCCTATGAAAACCTAGCAGAACCCAAGTGCAAACACTAGCTGCCCTGACGCATATTGGCTGTGGGCTTGATTACACGAATGCGATACAGCGATATTGGAGCCGGGCAAGCTTGTCCCATGCACACCGAACATCGCGTATGCGGCATTATGTGTCGCACCACTGCATGCCGTATTTGTTACATATCACACTGTTGCATATCACACTTGGATATGCACGCTCGTGCCCATATTGCACCAGTTGTAGAACCATTCGGCGACATCCCATCCGATACCCACGCAACCATGAGATCCGTTGGCAATGGAGGGCATTACGGCATCCGCTACATATCCGCCGGCAATACGGTGGATTGCGCAACCGGAGGAGAAGTAGTTGACGAAGCCCACGTCTTTGACATCCCATGTTTCCACCGTGCCATCGGCAAGATTCAGCGTGCCGCTCATATCTTGACTGGGCAACTTTTGCCATACGTTGAAGTCACCTGTCGGCGTACACATCATGCCAACGCATTCGCCGGTGACGTTGTCGTTGCCCTCCGCGACCACGACATTCAATGTCTTGACCACCGTGTCATTCTCATAGGCATAGAGCTTACGGTCGGACAGGTCAATCGCCACGCGATGAGCGACCTTGACTTCCTGTTTGGGATCTACCTTGCCGTCCACATTCACTGAGCCAGTTCCCGTGGCCAGCACCTGAGCCAAGCGAGCACCAACCTCCGTATCCGCGCCATCGGCAATCACAATGCCATCATGGCCTTCTGTTTCAGTGCTCAGCACCTCGCCAGCATTATTGACGACGACCTTCTTGTCTTCACGTTCCAATTTGAGATTCGGCTTGATTTGCTCGTCATAGTATTGCTGCAGCTTATCGGCATCAAAGACCACGTAGCCATTACGTACTTCATTGTCTTTCAGCTTTGACTGCTGGTTGGCGTCGATGCGCATGGCCGAACCCAGCATGGACGCATTCACGGTGGCGATGTCTTTATCCGCCACCTTGATGGCCACGGCATTGTTCACTAGGGTTTCCAGCGTGGTTTTCGCCTCATCGGCAATTGCATTGGTAATCGTCGGTTCGGTTACGTCGAGTTCCACCCGAACGGTCTGTGGCTGGACACTGCCCAATGACTCCACTGTGGAAATGGCTTGCTTCGCAATGCTGGTGGCGTTGGCTCCCTGGCCATTTTCTCCCGCAATAACGTTGAAGCCACTGTTGTTATCGTTCAATGCGACTTGCGCGTCAACAGGTTCTTGTGCATCAATGTTCAGCGCCTTATCTACCACACTGCCATCAGCGAGCTCGGGATTGATTTGCGGGGCCACATCATGCGTAATCCAGAACGCATACTGTTGCCACCATGCGTCACCGCGTTGGGCATTGATGACATCGGATGCGATTGCTTCACCATCAACTTCGATGCCGAGATCTTTCAGCGTGAACGTCGCCGACTGCCCCTGGTATTTCGCTCGTACCGCGGTGTTGTCGACCTGGTCGTTGATTAGGTCGACAATCTCCTGCTCGGTTTTGCCGGTAACTGAATTTCCCCATAGCGTTGTGCCAGGCAGCACGTGATCTTGGAAGAACCAAACACCGCCGCCACAGGCAGCCCCCAAGGCAACCAGCAGACAAGCAATCACCACCCACGGCCAGATGCGGCGCCTCCTCATCTCATCGCCCTGAATGGAATCTGATGCAGCAGCATCCACACTGTCTGCCACAGTGCCGCTGACGGCATTATTCGCACCAAACAGAGGCGCAAACTGCTGGGTCGAGTCATCAAGGTGTTCGGTCATGGTCGGTCTTTCTGCGATGGCCTACTAAGCGTTATCTGCATACTACCAACACACCATAGAAACGGTAATTTTTTACCGTCGCCTTCCAATACATCATGCTGCATGCTGCTCATACAACAAAAAAGACGTGGTGGCGAAACATCATTAGATATTTCGCCACCACGTCTTTACCGTATGTCTTGCACTACGCCGATGACGGCAGCCAGCACATCATGCCACGATATTATGCACGGCACGAAAGTGCGTCAGCGCGCCGCCTGATGGTCGAGCGCGGCCTTGACCAGGCCGGCGAACAGCGGGTGCGGCTTGGTCGGGCGAGACTTGAACTCCGGGTGAGCCTGGGTGGCCACATAGAACGGGTGCACGTCCTGCGGCAGTTCCACGAACTCGGTGAGCTCGCCGTCCGGGCTCTGGCCGGAGATGCGCAGGCCGCCTTCGCGCAGACGATCCTTGTAGGCCACGTTGACTTCGTAACGGTGGCGGTGACGCTCGGTGACATGCGTGGTGCCGTACAGCTGCGCAACGAGGGAGTCCTCCTCCAGCTCGGCCGGGTAGCTGCCCAGACGCATGGTGTGGCCCATGTCGCCCTTGCCGGCCACGATGTCCTTCTGCTCTTCCATGGTGGCGATCACCGGGTTGGCGCAATCGGGCTCGAACTCGGAAGAGTTCGCGTCTTCAATGCCCAGCACGTGGCGGGAGTATTCGATGACCATGGACTGCAGGCCCAGGCACAGGCCGAGGGCAGGCAGCTTGGTTTCACGGGCGAACTTCAGAGCGCCGATCTTGCCGTCGATGCCGCGGATGCCGAAGCCGCCGGGGATCACGATGCCGTCGACGTTGTCGAGAGCGGCGGCCGCACCTTCGGTGGTTTCGCAACGATCGGCCGCAACCCACTTGACGTTGACCTTGGCCCAGTTGGCAAAGCCGCCGGCCTTGATGGCCTCGGTGACAGACAGGTAGGCGTCCGGCAGATCGATGTACTTGCCGACGATGGCGATGTTGACCTCGTGCTTGGGGTGGTGCACACGCTCCAGCAGGTCGGCCCATTCGTCCCAATCGACGTCATGGAACGGCAGGCCGAGCTCACGCACCACATAGGCGTCGAGGCCCTCCTCGAACAGGATCTTCGGCACATCGTAGATGCTCGGCGCATCCACGCAGTTGACCACGCCTTCGGCATCGACATCGCACATCAGGGAGATCTTGTCCTTGATGGACTGATTGAGCGGGCGGTCGGAGCGCAGCACAAGGGCGTCCGGGGAAATGCCGAGCTGGCGCAGCATCATCACGGAGTGCTGGGTGGGCTTGGTCTTGAGCTCGTGGGCGGCGGAAATGTACGGCACCAGGGAAACGTGCACGAACATGCAGTTGTCCGGGCCGAGATCGCGGCGCACTTCGCGGGCGGCCTCAAGGAAGGGCTGGGACTCGATGTCGCCGACGGTACCACCGATTTCGGTGATGATCACGTCCACGTCATCGGAAGCCTGGGCGCGCATACGAGACTTGATTTCGTTGGTGATGTGCGGGATGACCTGCACGCACTGGCCGAGGTATTCGCCGGCGCGCTCCTTGCGCAGCACTTCCTGATAGATCTGACCGGTGGTGACGTTGGCCTTCTGGCTCAGGAAGACGTCGAGGAAACGCTCGTAGTGGCCGATGTCGAGATCGGTTTCGGCACCGTCTTCGGTCACGTAGACCTCACCATGCTGGAACGGGTTCATGGTGCCCGGGTCGACGTTGATGTACGGGTCGAGCTTCTGCTGCAGCACATGGATGCCGCGGC
>OHBP01000884.1_pt1 | contig 13600 bp, 10 predicted proteins | sample 1577471 | NCBI WGS metagenome assembly OHBP01 (sample SAMEA3879503, study PRJEB24766) | human gut metagenome | biome: human-associated habitat; feature: feces | place: USA | collected 1985/1987
AAGCCATAGAAGTTATCTTCCGTATTCTTGTAGGCAAACTTTCCGAAGATGCGGAAACGGTCACCTTTAAAAAAGAGTTGGGGTTTAGAGAAAAGGTTGATACCGCCATTGAAGAGGAAAGCGATGGCTACGGGAACCACGGAGCGCAGTTGTGTGGTGTCACTTGGGTTCATGCGGAAGGTCATCAGGGCGCTTCCACCGAGTACGGCACCAAAGTCGGGGGTGTAACTCGGACCACCCAAAATGTTGTAGTGCAAATTTCGTTGCGCTACCTTCTGTTTTCGTAGTTCACGTTTAGTCAATGCCGGTGTAGTGTCACTGATGCTAACCAAATTTGTAGCTTCCTGAGCGGAAAGGCTTGTTACTGAAAGCAGTAACGTCATAATACCTATTATATATTTCTTCATATCGTGCGAATGAGGGTGCAAAGAAAACTAATTTATTTGGATAAGTTTTCAAATTGATAGACAATAAATCTAAAGATTTCACTAAAAGTTTCAAAAAAACGGCTATTTTTGCATGTAATCTGAAGCTTGGCTGTGAGAAATTCTAAATAAGTTTTTTCGACATATCGGATAATTAGACCAATATTCAGAACCCTTCCGTACCCGGTCCGTGTCTGGCCCGTACCTGGTCCGTACCAAGTCCAAAGTCTTAGATACGGAGCAAACACGGATTTGGTACGGTTCGGGTAACAGGAAGCAAGAGAAACAGACCAATTACTATAAAAACCATATAATTTATGAATAAACGAATTTTATCCGTTTTTGTTTTCAGCGCCGCATTACTTTCCGTACAGGCGCAAGACGGGAAAGGCGGTATCAGCGATGCGATGCTGAACCAGATCAAACAGAGTTACGAGGGAACCAGTGCCGACAAAGCTCTGCGTAATGCCATTGGCAACAATGACATTCGCAAACTTGCTCTCAACCAGGAGAATCTGACCGGAATGGATACTCATTTCTCCGTAAAAGTAAATTCGAAAGGCATCACCGACCAGAAATCATCCGGTCGTTGCTGGCTTTTCACAGGACTGAATGTGATGCGTGCCAAAGCCATCGGTAAATACGGTTTCCAGTCTTTTGAATTCTCGGAAATTTATCCTTTTTTCTGGGACCAGCTGGAGAAGGCGAACCTCTTCCTGCAAGGCATCATTGATACCCGTGACAAACCCTTGAACGATAAAACCGTAGAATGGCTTTTCCAACATCCGCTAAGCGATGGAGGAACTTTTACGGGCGTTGCAGACATTGTAGGTAAATATGGTTTGGTTCCTAAAGAAGCCATGCCGGAAACGAACAGCAGCGACAATACCTCGCGTATGGCAAATCTGATTTCTTTGAAGTTAAAGGAATACGGTCTGCAATTGCGTGATCTGGCTTCTAACGGGGCAAAACCTGCGGCGCTGGATAAGGAAAAGACTGCGATGCTCGGTACCATCTATCGCATGCTGGTGCTGAATCTTGGCGTTCCTCCTACGGAATTTGACTATGTGCGTAAAGATGCCCAGGGCAATCCTGCCGAAACAGAACATCACACTCCGATGTCATTCCTCAAGAAGTATGGCGACGAGAATCTGTTGACCAATTATGTGATGGTTATGAACGATCCCTCGCGCGAGTACTACAAGTGCTATGAAATAGATTACGACCGTCATCGCTACGACGGGAAGAATTGGACGTACGTCAATCTGCCTGTGGAAGATATCAAAGAGATGGCTATCGCTTCTCTGAAGGACAGCACCATGATGTACTTCTCTTGCGATGTGGGCAAGTTCCTGAACTCCGAACGCGGTCTGCTCGATGTGAAAAACTATGACTACGAATCACTGATGGGCACCACCTTCGGGATGGACAAGAAGCAACGTATCCAGACTTTCTCCAGTGGCTCTTCCCACGCCATGACCTTGATGGCCGTTGACTTGAACAAAGACGGAAAGCCCGTAAAATGGATGGTAGAGAACAGTTGGGGAGCCGCTTCCGGTTATCAGGGACATCTCATCATGACCGACGAGTGGTTCAATGAATACATGTTCCGTCTGGTAGTGGAGACAAAGTATGTTCCCGCCAAAGTGATGGAACTGTTTAAACAAAAGCCCGTCTGCCTGCCGGCATGGGACCCGATGTTCGCTGAAGAAAAGTGATGATAAGGATTAGGGGTTAGGGATTAAGGATTAAGGATTAGTGGGCTGCACTATGATTCCGCAGGGTATTAATCCCTAATTCTTAACCCCTAATCCTTGTTCTCGTGTTCGTTAACGAAAGGAATTACGGAAATTTATCCGTAATTCCTTTCTTTTTTGCTCTTTATTCACGTTCTTTTTTGCTACTTTTGCGGCAAATTAATGAAACCATTATTTTAAATAAACGCATGGCAAATGTAATTAAGTTACGTAGAGGCCTTGACATCAACCTGAAAGGCGCTGCTGCCCAGGAACTTGTGTCTGTTAAGGAACCGGGATTCTATTCGCTGGTTCCCGATGACTATACAGGCATCACTCCGAAAGTGGTGGTCAAAGAGCAGGAATATGTGATGGCCGGGGGACCCTTGTTTATCGACAAGAATCATCCTGAATTGAAATTTGTTTCGCCCGTTAGCGGCGTAGTGACAAGCGTGGAGCGTGGTGCACGCCGCAAGGTGCTGAACATCGTCGTAGAGGCTGCCACTGAGCAAGACTATGAGGAATTCGGCAAGATGGACCCGTCCAAGATGAGCGGCCAGCAAGTAAAAGAAGCTCTTTTGCAAGCAGGTATGTTCGCTTTCATCCGCCAACGTCCGTACGACGTTATCGCTGATCCGACGGTAACTCCGAAAGCTATCTTCATTTCGGCTTTCGACAGCAATCCGCTGGCTCCCGATTTTGAATTCGCGCTGAAGGGAGAAGAAGCAAACTTCCAGACGGGACTCGACGCTTTGTCAAAGATGGCAAAGACGTATCTGGGTATTAGTGTAAAACAAAAGTCTGCTGCTCTTGTGCAGGCAAAGAACGTTACCGTAACAGCTTTCGACGGACCACATCCGGCAGGCAACGTGGGTGTACAGATTAACCACATCTCTCCGGTAGTGAAGGGTGAAACGGTCTGGACCATCAGTGCCGAAGCCGTACTCTTCATCGGACGTCTGATGAATACCGGTCGTGTGGACATGACCCGTACGGTGGCTGTAACGGGTTCCGAAGTGTTGAAACCCGCTTATTGCAAGCTGAAAGTCGGCGCTCTGTTGACGAACGTTTTCAAAGGTAACGTGACTACCGACAAAGACCTCCGCTACATCAGCGGCAACGTGCTGACCGGTAAGAAAGTTTCTCCGAACGGCTTCCTCGGCTCTTTCGACAGCCAGCTGACCGTTATTCCCGAAGGAGATGAAATCCATGAAATGTTGGGTTGGATTATGCCGCGTTTCAATCAGTTCAGCGTCAACCGCTCTTACTTCAGCTGGTTGATGGGCAAGAAGGAATATGTGATAGATGCCCGTATCAAGGGTGGTGAACGTCACATGATTATGTCCAACGAATACGACCGCGTATTTCCGATGGACATCTTCCCCGAATACTTGGTGAAAGCAATCATTGCAGGTGACATCGACCGTATGGAGGCTCTGGGTATCTACGAAGTAGCTCCCGAAGACTTCGCTCTCTGCGAATTCGTATGTTCTTCCAAAGTGGAAGTGCAGCGCATCGTACGTGCAGGGCTCGATATGCTTCGTGCCGAAATGGCATAATCGGGGCGTATGGCAAATCGTAAATTGTAAATCGTAAAATCGTAAATATATTAATGAAAGCGTTAAGAAATTATCTCGACAAGATAAAGCCGAACTTTGAAGAGGGCGGCAAATTCCACGCATTCCAGTCGGTGTTCGACGGCTTCGAAACATTCCTGTTCGTGCCCAATGCCACTTCGAAATCGGGAACGCATATTCACGACTCCATTGACAGCAAACGCATCATGTCGATGGTGGTCATTGCGTTGGTACCGGCGTTGTTGTTCGGTATGTATAACGTAGGTTACCAGCATTTCCACGCTACCGGTGCTGCCGGAGGCTTCTGGGAAATGTTCATCTACGGTTTTCTGGCTGTATTGCCAAAAATCATTGTATCTTATGTAGTAGGTCTCGGCATTGAGTTCGTAGTGGCTCAGTGGAAGAAGGAGGAGATTCAGGAAGGCTTCTTGGTTTCCGGTATCTTGATTCCGATGATTGTTCCGGTAGACTGCCCGTTGTGGATTCTGGCGGTGGCTACTGCATTCTCTGTAATTTTCGCTAAAGAAGTATTCGGTGGTACGGGTATGAACGTGTTCAACGTTGCCCTGGTCACTCGTGCATTCCTTTTCTTTGCATATCCTACGAAGATGTCCGGTGATGCCGTTTGGGTATCGGGCGACAGTATCTTCGGTCTGGGACAGTCGGTAGATGGTCTGACGGTAGCTACTCCGTTGGGTGCAGCCGCTACCTCGGGCGCCGTTCCGGAGTTCTCCTGGGACATGGTGACCGGCCTTATTCCGGGTTCTATCGGTGAGACAAGCGTTATTGCCATCGCTCTGGGTGCCATTCTGCTGTTGTGGACGGGCATTGCAAGCTGGAAGACGATGTTCTCCGTATTCGTAGGCGGTGCCTTCATGGCATGGGTGTTCAATGCAATCGGTCCCGACACTCCGATGGCACAGATGCCTTGGTACGAACACCTCGTGCTCGGCGGTTTCTGCTTCGGTGCCGTCTTCATGGCCACCGACCCTGTCACCTCGGCCCGTACCGAGAGTGGTAAGTGGGTCTATGGTGCGCTCATCGGCATCATGGCCGTTGTGGTGCGCGTGATGAACCCCGGCTACCCCGAGGGCATGATGCTCGCCATCCTCTTCGGCAACATGTTTGCTCCGCTGATCGACTACTGCGTGGTGGACCGCAACATCAGCCGCCGCAGCAAGCGTGGGGCGCAAAAGAATGCTAACCAATAAGTAAGGAGGAAAGAAAGATGAAAACAAACACCAATTCATACACCATCATCTATTCGGTCGTCCTCGTTGTGGTCGTGGCATTGATGCTCGCATCCGTCTATCAGGCTTTGAAGCCGCAGCAGGATGCCAACGTGATGCTCGACACACAGAAGCAGATCCTCTATGCGCTCAACCAGGACCGCGACATGACCAATGAGGAGGCTGCCAAGCTCTGGCAGAACCTCGTCGAGGCCGACGACATGATCGACGCCAACGGCAACGTGGTCGAGGCCGGCAAGCAGGGCGGCACGGAGGCTGGTTTCCAGCACCTCAACTCCGCCGAGGCCAAGGACGGCAAGCTCGTCGTCTTCCGCTGCAAGGTGGATGGCGAGACGAAGTATGTCATCCCCGTCTATGGCAACGGCCTCTGGGGCCCCATCAGCGGTTTCATCGCCGTCAATGGCGACAAGACGACCGTCTTTGGCGCCTACTTCAACCATGAGGGCGAGACTGCCGGCTTGGGTGCCGAGATCAAGGACAGCAAGAAGTGGCAGGACCTGTTCAAGGGCAAGGAGCTCTTCGCCAACGGCGACCGCGAGCACGTCGCTCTCTCCGTGGAGAAGAAGGTCACCGACCCCAAGACGCAGGTGGACTGCGTGACGGGTGCCACCATCACCTCCAACGGTGTGGCCGACATGCTCAAAGCCGAGAAAGGCGGCCTGCAGCCCTATGTTAAATTCTTTAATGCTAAGTAAGAAAAGATGGCTTTATTCAGTAAACAAAACAAAGAGGCTCTGACCAATCCCTTCAACCTTGACAACCCTGTCTTGGTTCAGGTGCTGGGTATTTGCTCCGCCTTGGCCGTCACTTCGCAGCTGAAGCCGGCTATCGTCATGGGCCTTGCCGTAACAATCATCACGGCATTTTCCAATACGATCATCTCCATCATCCGCAACACCATCCCCAACCGCATCCGTATCATCGTGCAGCTGGTGGTCGTTGCCGCGCTGGTGACGGTGGTCAACCAGGTGCTCAAGGCCTTCGCCTACGACGTGAGCGTGCAGCTCTCCGTCTATGTCGGTCTGATCATCACCAACTGTATCCTCATGGGTCGTCTGGAGGCCTTTGCCATGACCAACAAGCCCTGGCCTTCGTTCCTCGACGGCGTCGGCAACGGACTGGGCTACGCGCTCATCCTCGTCATCGTCGGTGGCGTGCGCGAGTTCTTCGGCCGCGGATCGCTGCTGGGCTTCCAGCTCATCCCCGAGAGCGTCTATCAGGCTGGCTACATGAACAATGGTATGATGACCATGTCGGCTACGGCCCTCATCCTCGTGGGATGTGTCATCTGGGTACACCGTGCCTATTTCTACAAGGAGAACAATTAAGGAGGAGATATAAGTTATGGAACATATAATCAGTCTATTTTTCCGGTCCATCTTCGTGGACAACATGGTATTCGCCTTCTTCCTCGGCATGTGCTCGTTCCTTGCCGTTTCCAAGAACGTGAAGACCTCGGTGGGACTCGGTGCCGCCGTCACCTTCGTGCTGGTGGTCACGCTGCCCGTCAACTATCTCCTTCAGACGAAGGTGCTCGACCCGCTGGGCCTGGGCTTCCTGAGTTTCATTCTCTTCATCGCCGTCATCGCAGGTATCGTCCAGATCGTGGAGATGGCCGTCGAGAAGTATTCCCCGTCGCTCTATGGCGCGCTGGGTATCTTCCTGCCGCTGATCGCCGTGAACTGCGCCATCATGGGTGGTTCGCTCTTCATGCAGCAGCGCATCGGTCTCGACCCCGCCTCCTCACAGTACATCGGCAACGTCTGGGACGCCATTTCCTTCGCCTTCGGCTCAGGACTGGGCTGGATGCTCGCCATCGCCTCGATGGGTGCTATCCGCGAGAAAATGGAGTACTGCGACGTGCCCAAGCCCCTGCAGGGTCTCGGCATCACATTTATCACCGTTGGCCTCATGGCATTGGCCATGATGTGCTTCTCAGGACTTAAAATTTAATATTACCGTATGGATATCAATTTCATTATCAGCAGTGTAGGAGTGTTCCTTGCGGTAATACTCCTGTTGGTTGTCATCCTGCTCTTGGCCAAGAAGTTTCTTAGCCCGAGCGGAAAAGTGACCATCACGATCAATGGCGACAAGCAGCTGAACGTCGATCAGGGATCGAGCATCATGGCCACGCTCAACGAGAACGGCATCTACCTGCCCTCCGCTTGTGGCGGAAAGGCCAGCTGCGGACAGTGCAAGCTGCAGGTGCTCAGCGGTGGTGGCGAGATCCTCGACTCCGAGCGTCCCCACTTCACGCGCAAGCAGATCAAGGAGAACTGGCGCCTGGGTTGCCAGTGCAAGGTCAAGGGCGACATGAGTGTCAAGGTGCCCGAGTCTGTGATGGGCGTCAAGGAGTGGGAGTGCACCGTGCTTTCCAACAAGAACGTCTCCTCCTTCATCAAGGAGTTCAAGGTGGCCCTGCCCCCGGGCGAGCACATGGACTTCGTGCCGGGTTCCTACGCCCAGATCAAGATCCCTGCCTACGACTGCATCGACTACGACAAGGACTTCGACAAGAACGACATTGGCGAGGACTACATGGGCGCATGGAAGAACTTCAACATCTTCTCGCTGAAGGCTCACAACCCCGAGCTCCATGGCCAACTATCCCGCCGAGGGCGACATCATCACCCTGACGGTGCGTATCGCCACGACGCCGTTCAAGCCGCGTCCCGAGGTAGGATTCCAGGATGTGCCGACCGGTATCGGTTCCAGCTACATCTTCTCCTTGAAGCCTGGCGACAAGGTGATGATGTCGGGTCCCTACGGCGACTTCCATCCCAACTTCGAGTCTAAGCGCGAGATGATCTGGATTGGTGGTGGTGCTGGTATGGCTCCGCTCCGCGCCCAGATCATGCACATGACGAAGACGCTCCACTGCACCGATCGCGAGATGCACTTCTTCTATGGCGCGCGCTCGCTGACCGAGGACTTCTTCCTGGAGGACTTCTGGGAGCTAGAGAAGGAGTTCCCCAACTTCCACATGCACCTCTCCCTCGACCGTCAGGATCCGAAGGCCGACGAGCTGGGTGTGAAGTACTACACGGGCTTCGCCGTCAACTGCATCCGCGACACCTATCTGAAGGATCACGACGCTCCCGAGGATTGCGAGTACTACCTCTGCGGTCCTCCCATGCTCATCAAGACCGTCACCGACTATCTCGACAGTCTCGGTGTGGAGCCGGAGAGCATCATGTACGATAACTTCGGATAATCAAGAAAACGAACCATCGCAAGTAAATTGCATTATAACGAGAAAAGCCGCTGACCATTCAGCGGCTTTTCTTGTACTTGTATTTCTCTTGTACTTTTTCTTGTACTTATATTCGTGCTTATACTTGTGCTTGTATTTATACCTATATTAGGTAGATCCATCGAGCGTCTTGGCCAGGCCCTCTGCCTACCGTTGTCGTAGGCAGACCGTACCTCCCATGAATATGGTTGGCTGGCCAGGCCTTGGCCTACTGATGCTGCTCGCGGAGCAGGTCGTTGACCGTCTTGACGGGATTGAACGTAGAGAGCGGCACTTCGACGAAGACCGTGTTCCAGTCGCTCATCGCGCCATTCCACAGTCCCGGGAGCTCCAGGGCCTTTAGTTCGCGTCCGTTCTTGCTCTTCGTGCTGATGAAGCCCGTGGAGGGATCCACAAACTTCGGGAGGTCGAACGCCTCGCCCTTGTAGTCGATGATGCCACAGACGAGGTCCACGGGATTGAAATGCGTACCCTCGGAGAACATCCGCTGGTAGGCCTCGTTGGCCTTGTCGATTTGGCTCGACTCCAGGATCTGCAGGCTCACCGTGCCGTCCTGGTTGTAGGCGAGGAACGGGCCTCCGCCGGGCTCACCCACATTCTTCACCATACCACAGACGCGGATCGGTCGGTGTAACTTGCGGTGCAGGTAGTCGGCACGCTCCTGGTCGCTCCATCCCGCCTTCTCCTTCGGCGGCAAACACCAGAGCGTGTGCTCCAGGAAGTCTTCCATCTCGGCCAGTTTCTCCTTCGTCGGCGTTGCCTCGTCGAGCAATCTAAGATAGTCGAAGACGCGCTCCTGCAGCGTCACGAGGACGCCACCCAGCAGCGCCTTGTAGGTGACGGTGTCCTCCTTCAACTGGTCGGGCACCACGTTGTCGATGTTCTTGATGAAGACCACGTCGGCCTCCAGGTCGTTGAGGTTCTCGATGAGCGCGCCGTGTCCACCTGGTCTGAACAAAAGCGACCCGTCTTCGTTGCGGAAGAGCGAGTTGTCGGGATTGGCCGCCACGGTGTCCGTGCTCGGTTTCTGCTCCGAGAAGGAGATGTCGTAGCGCACCTGGTACTTCTCCGCATACTTCCCTACCCGCTTCTTCACCTCCGCCTTGAACAAAGGCAGGTGCTCGTGCGAGACGGTGAAGTGGATGTGGGCCTCGCCGTTGGTGCTGGCGTAGCGTGCGCCCTCCACGAGGTGCTCCTCCATGGCCGTGCGCGCCCCGTCCTCATAGCGGTGGAAGCGGAGCAAGCCCTTCGGCAGTTGGCCGTAGTTGAGGCCGCGCTCCTCCAGCAGGTTGGCCACGACGGCCTTGTGTCCTCCCGCGGCCAGCAGGTCGTCGATTCCCTTGCCCTCATTCTTCAGGCAGGCAGCGTCGAGCTCGGAGAAGAAGGCAAACTGGTGGATGTGGTCGAAAAACTCGTGTTCGAAACTCGTCTGCGGGGCGTCGTAGTCGGCGTCGAGGAAGGCGAACAAATTCTTGAACATGCGGCTGGCAGCGCCCGAGGCGGGTACAAACTTCGTCACCCGGTGCTTCCCGGCCTTGTAGGCGTCCCACTGGCGGATGTACTCCTCGCGCTCGGCGTCCGTCGGTGCCAGGATGCCATGACCCACGGTGGCTGCGGAGTCGAGCCTCAGAAAGGGGAATCCGCGCTTGAAATCATCCATCTGCTTCTGCAGCTGCTCTTCGGCAATGCCCTTGGCAGCAATCTGTTGCAAGTCTTGTTGTGTCAGCATATCCTTTTGCGATATTAATATTATAAATAAGGTGGTCTATTTGTTGTCCTCTAACCAATGCACAAATATACTTACTTTTTCTTAAATCGGGAAATATTCAGATGAAATTTCGTAACTTTGTAGCATCATTCATCAAAGCAACGTCAGCCAATGGAAGAAAAATTCGTTTTCACCGAGGAAGAAAAGCACGCCTGCGAGGCACTTACTAAGGAGATTCACGAGATGCTCAACGACACCCTGAGCGGTACTGACGTGGAGCGTCTGCGCACCCATATCCATTCTGAGATCGAGGCTCGCCACATCGAGCGCGACCGCTTCGGCCTCAATCCCGTCCTCAAGGCTTTGATGACGGCGAAGGTGGCCGTCGGCGACATCGGCCTGCGCCGTGACAGTCTGCTGGCCATCATGCTCTACGAGAGCGTGCTTCGCGGCCACTATGACACGACGTTGGCGCGCAAGGACTTCGGCGAGGGCGTGGCGACGATCCTCCAGGGCCTCGTCCGCGTCCAGGAGCTCTACAGCAAGACTCCCATCGTGGAGAGCGAGAACTTCCGCAACCTGCTCCTCTCCTTCGCCGAGGACATGCGCGTGGTGCTCATCATGATCGCCGACCGCGTCTGCCTGATGCGCCAGATACGCGACACGCCCAACAAGGAGGCGCAGCACGAGGTGGCCGAGGAGGCCAGTTACCTCTACGCCCCCTTGGCCCACAAACTGGGCCTCTACCAGCTCAAGAGCGAGCTGGAGGACCTCTCGCTGAAGTATCTCGAGCACGACGCCTACTATCTGATCAAGGAGAAACTCAACGCCACGAAGCGCTCCCGCGACGCCTACATCGAGCGCTTCATCGGTCCGGTGAGCAAACACCTCACCGAGGCCGGACTCAAATTTCATATCAAGGGCCGCACCAAGTCGATCCACTCCATTTGGCAGAAGATGAAGAAGCAGAAGTGTGGCGTCGATGGCATCTACGACCTCTTTGCCATCCGCATCATCCTCGACTCCCCGCTGGAGAAGGAGAAGATGCAGTGTTGGCAGGCCTACTCCATCGTCACCGACATGTACCAGCCCAACCCGAAGCGCCTGCGCGACTGGATCAGCGTGCCGAAGTCCAATGGCTACGAGTGTCTCCACATTACCGTGCTCGGTCCTGAGCAGAAGTGGGTGGAGGTGCAGATCCGCACCGAGCGCATGGACGAGGTGGCCGAGCACGGCCTCGCTGCCCACTGGCGCTACAAGGGCGTGAAGGCCGACGGCGGCGGCATGGAGGAGTGGCTCGCCTCGATCCGCACCGCCCTGGAGGCAGGCGACAACCTGGAGGTGATGGACCAGTTCAAGCTCGATCTCTACGAGGACGAGGTCTATGCCTTCACCCCGAAGGGCGACCTGCTGAAGTTTCCCAAGGGAGCCACCGTGCTCGACTTCGCCTACCATATCCACTCGCGCGTCGGCGACACCTGCGTCGGCGGCAAGGTCAACGGCAAGAATGTCTCCTTCCGCACGCCCCTCCACAGTGGCGACACGGTCGAGATCCTGACGGCCAGCAACCAGACTCCGAAGCCGGAGTGGCTGCGCATCCTCGTCACCTCCCGTGCCCGCGCCAAGTTGCGCCTCTCGCTCAAGGAGACACGTCAGAAGCAGGGCCTCTACGCCAAGGAGCTGCTGGAGCGCCGCCTCAAGAACAAGAAGCTCGACTACGACGAGGCCACCGTCGCCCACCTCATCCGCAAGATGGGCTTCAAGGAGCAGAGCGACTTCTACCACCAGATCGCCGAAGGCCGCCTCGACCCCTCCCGCGTCCTCGACGAATACCAGGCCCTGGTCGACCAGAGCCAGGTCAAGGAGCGCGAGGCCGAGAGCGCGGAAAACTTCGAGTATGCCCACCCCGCCACCACCGAGGCCAAGAAGAACGACGATGTGCTCATCATCGACAAGAGCCTCAAGGGCATCGACTTCTCGCTCGCCCGCTGCTGCCACCCCATCTATGGCGACAAGGTGTTTGGCTTCGTCACCGTCAATGGCGGCATCAAGATCCACCGTGCCGATTGCCCCAACGCCGCCGAGATGCAGCGCCGCTTCGGCTACCGCATCGTCCGTGCGCAGTGGAGCGGCAAGGGCAGTTCCCACTACGACATCACGCTGCGCGTCATCGGCAACGACGACATCGGCATCGTCAGCAACATCACCAACATCATCAGCAAGGACGAGAAGATCGTGATGCGATCCATCAATATCGACTCCCATGACGGCCTGTTCTCGGGCAATCTTGTCGTGCAGCTCGACGACAAGTCGAAGCTCAACCTGCTGATCAAGAAGCTGCGCACGGTCAAGGGCGTGAAGCAGGTGATCAGACTTTAGTCTGAGCCCATCGCCTGCCTTGTAGATCCTGTCCCACGCGTGCGGCCAGCCTGTCGCCCGCGCTTGCAGCCACCCCATTGCCTGCCTTGCGGCCAACCTAATGCCGCATTGTGCGGGCAAAGTCAAGGTTTCGCACGGATTTTTCCATGAAATAGGAATTTTCTTTGTACCTTTGCACGCCAAAACACAGAAGACAATAAGATAATGAAGCAAAATACAACGATACGGATGATGTTGTCGGACTACGACGGCGACCCCTCGGCGCTGGCCAAGGAGGTCGGTTCCGTGGATGGTCCCATCCCCGTCCTCATCACCCGCAATCTGATCCCCTTCCCCGGCGTCATGACCCCGATCCTCATCGGGCGCCAGCCGAGTTTGAAGCTGCTGGATTACCTCCGCGATCATCCCGACCAGACCTTTGCCGTCTTCGCACAGAAAGACGCCAGCGTGGACTACCCCATCCAGGAGGACCTCTTCGAAGTGGGCGTCTATGCCAAGCTCGTCAAGGAGTTTGAGGTGCCTGGATCCAACAATGAGCATTCGGCCATCGTGATCGCCTCGGCGCGCTGCCGTCTCAAGTCGCTCGACGACGCCAACAACTTCTTCACCGCCGAGACGGAGATGATCCCTGAGGTCTTCCCCGCAGAAGACGACAAGGAGTTTGCCGCGGCCGTGGAAGGCCTGCGCCAGGGCGTCGAGATCTATGTGAAGATGAACGACGACATCCCCAACGAGGCGATGGTCGCCCTGCAGAACATCAGCAACCACCTCTCCATCGTCAATTTCGTCGCCTCCAACATCGTCAGCAACATTTACGACAAGATCATGCTGCTGGAGGAGGACAACATGAAGCTGCGACTGTTCAAGTTGTTGAAGGTCCTCAACCGCGAAACCCAGTTCTTGCACATCAAGAAGAACATCCAGAACAAGACGCGCGCCGACATCGACGAGCAGCAGAAGGAGTACTTCCTCCACCAGCAGATCAAGAACATCCGCGAGGAGCTGGGCGACAGCGGCGAGTCTGAGGACAAGAGGGAGCTCAAGAAGAAGGCCTTCCTCAAGCCCTGGCCCGATGAGGTGAGCAAGCTCTTTGCCAAGGAGCTCGCCAAGCTCGACAATATCAATCCCCAGTCGCCCGACTACAGTGTCCTGCTCAACTACCTGCAGACGCTCGTCTCGCTGCCGTGGGGCGTATATACCAAGGACCGCCTTGACCTGAAGCGTGCGCAGCGCGTCCTCGACCGCAACCACTACGGCATGGAGAAGGTG
>OHBP01000889.1_pt1 | contig 13544 bp, 8 predicted proteins | sample 1577471 | NCBI WGS metagenome assembly OHBP01 (sample SAMEA3879503, study PRJEB24766) | human gut metagenome | biome: human-associated habitat; feature: feces | place: USA | collected 1985/1987
ACCACGTCACGGTATAACATACCCTCATAGGCCAGCCCGCGTTCCCGCAGCCGCTGACGGTAGTCGGCATAAACATTGTAGAGGTTTGACCACAGACTGATAAACTTTTTTCGCAGTTGGGTTTCGTCGCCAGTGAAATTGCCGAAAAAGCGCATGATGAGTTGTTTCTGTTCCTCGTCGAGATATTCGATGCTGTCCAGTTCGTGGAGATCGCGCACGTTGTGGAACAATTGCTGTGCATCGGCCATATTCTTGTCGATGTCGTCAAAGTCGGCCAAAAGCAATTGCCCCCATCCGAAGAAGTGGTCGAGGGTCTCGTCAATGCCTGTGACGGAGGTGTAGCTCTTATGCAGCAGGCAGACAGACTGGATGGGGTTGGCTATAGAGAGCTGGGAACGGCTCCGAAACAACTCACTGATGGTGACGTAGGCCGGAGCCCAAATGGGTTTCTCGGCCATGCGCGCCAGTTCCTGGTTGAGAAAGAGAGCCGCACGCTTGTTGGGGAAAACAACCGTCAGCCGACTAAGGTCCGCCCCGTAGCGTTTGTATATGTCCTCAGCGACGTAAGTTAAAAATGACTTGATCATAAATGTAAAGAGTTGGTTGCGACGGATACAGACGGGACATGCCCGTCCTGCTCTCGTCCTGCCTCGTTCGTACGAGTGTCACCACCGCTACAGACGGTGTATTATATTGGTCAGCAAAATTACGAAAATCATTTCATAATCCGCGTGTTCTATCATTATATTTTGTGTCCAGCACATTCCATTGTGTTATTTAGCGAGGCTGAATGCGCATGGTGTGCTGTGGTCTGAAATCATCTATCTTGTCCTTACGAGAGGACGAAGTTCGTCAGCCTCCGTCTTTTTGCCCAATTTCTCATAGACAGTGCAGAGTGGTGTGACCCAATCGACTTTATTGCGGCGTGGGTCCATTTCCCTTACGCGTTCCAGATAGCGAGAAGCCTCTTGCCAAAGAAAATGGATGGTGAGGCCGTCATCCTCCACTTGCTGGTTGTTGAAAGGTTGCTTTGGATCATTGGGGTGAGAGGGGTGGTCGGATGGTGACTCCTGGTTGTCTGCTGATGATCGCCTTTTGGAAAGATAGCGGGCCAGGGCGATACGGTCCTCTCGCGCATGCGCCTCGTAGGTCAGGCAAAGTCCTATATTATAGATGACGGGGATGGAGGTGTCGTCAATAGCGTCGGCCTCACGGTAGGCTTCCACGGCTTCCATCCAGTGGCGGTTGTGCATGGCTACTTCGCCTTTGAGGATCCATGGCGTGACGGAGTGAGGATTTTGCTCCAGTTCGCTGTCGATAAACTGATCGATGTTGTGTTGGGGCGTAGGATGTTCGTAGAACTGCATGATCCAAGCAAAGTATGTAGGGTTGGAGGGGTCGGAGGTGTAGAACTCGTGAAGAACGGCGAGATAGCGTATCGAGTCGGCCTCGGTGGTCATAGTGGCATGCATGCAACGCGCCTTCATCTCAGCGGCCGGGAGTGCAAGCTCGGCGTATTCCATCGCCATATCGGCATACTGATCTGCCTGGCGGTAGCCATGAGACTGAAAATAGATGGTGGAGAGGTAGTAGTAGGCCACGCCCCGCTCGTCGGTTGTATTCATCAGAGAGGGGTGTTGGCGGGAGGTAAGGTAGAGTTTCAGCGCGTCCACCCCCATCATGGGGTATTGGTGGCGAGAGAAATAGACGCCAGCGTTGATAAGCAAGGGGTGAAGGACTACTATTCGCTTGGTGTTTTCTTCCTGCCAGCGCGGCTTGATGCGTCCCTTCTTGTCAGGGAGACGGTCGAGGGAGTCGCTGCGTAGGGAGAGGCGCATTGTCTCAACCACATGCTGGTAGAACGCGATGGAGTCGGTCTTTTGATAGTGTTGCAGCAGATGGAAGGTTGTTGCTGCCCGACGGGATAAGGTTGCTGCCTCACGTGCGGTCTCCTGTGCAAGTGACGGCAAGGGTAGGACGAAGAGCAACCAAAAAAGGAAGAAGCCAAAACGCCCCCACTCCTTTGCCTTGTGGAAAGGAGTGAGGGCACAATGTTTTTGATAGTTAGGAAGCATCGATTACTCGCCAGAGATGCCTGCGTCAGCTGCAGCAGCCTCGGTCTCGGGAGCCTTCTCACCCTTGACGAAGTAGTAGCAGCCATAGAGCGGGTAAGCCCAGAGGCGCTTGCTCTCGTGGTTGACATCGAGATTCTTGGCAACGAGGAGATACTCGATGGCCTTGTTGTAAACCTTGTCGAACTGCTCCTTCGTAGGACCTGCGATCACACCCTTGACACGGGCGACAGCCTCCTGGGCGTGGTAGAAGTAGCACTGGCCAATAGAAGCGTTGATGGCGATGCGCTGAGCGTCGTCGGCAGCGAGGGGCAATGCCTTGACGAGGGCGTCGGCAGCAGCCTCATAGTTCTTCTTCTGGCTCTCAAACTGGCCCTTCATGACCAATGCGCCATAGTTGTTAGGATTCTTGCTCAGAGCAGCCTCGACAATCTGGTCGGCCTTGGCCTGCTGGCCGATGTTGCTCAGCGTGGTGACGAGCAGGGTGAAGACGCTGACGTTCTCGGGATCCTCAGCGAGCTTCTGCTCCAGCTTGTTGGCGTAGCCTACGGAGTCCTCATGGGTCTTGAGCTGTGCGCCGAGGATAGCCAGCTCAAGCTGCTGTGCGTCCTTGCTGCGCTCAGGGCTCTTGATGGCGTACTTCACATAACGCTCGGCCTTGGCCCAATCCTGGTTCTGGTAGGCATAGTAGGTGGCGTAGTAGGCGATGTCGCTGAGGTTCTCGTCCTTGCTGATGTCGAACTTGGCGAACATCGGCCACTCTGCGGTCTCCACATACTCGGCAAGATACTTGTAGGCGTTGGCATCATCGTTGGCATTCTGGAAGAACACACCACCGTTGATGAGCAAGCCGCGCATCATGTAGAGCTGGTCGGCAAGACCGGCATACTTGTTCTTCACCTTGCCCTTGGCATCGGGAAGAGCATCATACTTCACACACTCCTGTGCATTGGTGAAGGCATTGCCGACTGCCTCGTAGGCCTCTGCGCTCTCCTTGCCTGCTGCCTGGTCAGCCTGCACGGTCTTCAGGGCGAGCTGAGTCAGGTGGTTGTAGGCGGATGCCTTCTCGGCGTTGTCGGCCAGCTGATTGAGACCCTGGCTCAGCAGCTGGGCTGCCTCGGTGTAGGTCTTGGCCTTCAAGATAGCCTTGAGCACGTCGCTGTTGCCAGCGAAGGATGCCGATGACGCGAGAAGCATCATCGCTGCAATCATCATTTTTTTCATGTCGTTCTTATTAAAATAAAATTGTTAGTTATTAATTATTGATTATTCTTTCTCTTCAGAAACAGACTCCGAAGTCTCATCGCTTTGACTGTCAGCCTCATCAGAAGGCGTGGCTATGGCAGCGAGGTTGGTCGGTGTGTTGTCGCTCTTGAGGTCGTCGCTGGTCTTCTGCCACTGAGAGTGGCTTTCCTCCTCTACCCTCGCCTCCAAATCCGAACTCATCACCTTGCAAACGGAAGCAATGACGTCATTCTTCTTGGTGAGGTTGATAAGGCGTACGCCCTGCGTATTACGGCCCATGACGCGGACCTCGGCCACGGCCATGCGGATTACTATGCCGCTCTGGTTGATGATCATGAGGTCATTGTCGTCCGTGACGTTCTTGATAGCCACGAGCTTGCCCGTCTTCTCCGTGATATTAAGGGTCTTCACTCCCTTGGCACCACGACGGGTCATGCGGTAGTCCTCTACCTCGGAACGCTTGCCGTAGCCCTCCTGCGAAACCACCATCACCGACTCTGTCTTCGGGTCATTGACGACGATCATGCCAACTACTTCGTCCTGTCCGTCGTCATCGGGTTTCATGCCACAGACACCCGTAGCCGTGCGGCCCATCGCACGAACATCAGTCTCGTCGAAGCGGACGGCACGACCGTTGCGGTTGGCCAGAATGAGCTGGTTGCGACCGTTGGTGAGACGTACATCGACCACTTCGTCGCCCTCGTTGATCGTGATGGCACGCACGCCGACATTGCGCGGATGGGAGAATGCCTCCAGGCTGGTCTTCTTTACGATGCCTCGCTTGGTGGCGAAGACGACATAGTGGCTCTTGACAAACTCCTCACTCAGTCCGCGCAGACGCAGGAAGGCATTGACGCTGTCGCCCGGATCGAGGGCGAGCATATTCTGTATGGCACGTCCCTTGGAGTTTTTGTCGCCTTCAGGAATCTCATAACACTTCATCCAGTAGCAGCGGCCCTTCTTGGTGAAGAAGAGCATCGTCTGGTGCATCGTGGCGGGATAGATAAATTCGGTGAAGTCCTTGTCCCTTGTCTTCGCACCCTTGGAACCTACGCCACCGCGTGCCTGCTCGCGGAAGTCGGAGAGCGGCGTGCGCTTGATGTAGCCAAGGTGGCTGATGGTAATGACGACGGGGTCGTTGGGATAGAAATCCTCTGCATTGAACTCATGCTCGTCGGCGATGATCTGTGTGCGACGAGGATCGCCATACTTCTCTTTCACCTCTTGGAGTTCTTCTTTCATCACCTCCTTGCAACGCTCGGGATTGTCAAGGATCTCCTGCAGGTCTTTGATGGTCTGCATGAGTTCGTCATACTCGGCGTGCAACTGGTCCATGCGCAGGCCCGTAAGCTGGGAGAGGCGCATGTCCACAATGGCCTTCGACTGAAGGGCGTCGAGGTCGAAGCGCTTCTCGAGGTTGGCTTGGGCGTCGGCAGGCGTCTTGCTGCCACGAATGATGTGTACTACCTCATCGATGTTGTCGCAGGCAATGATGAGGCCTTCGAGGATGTGGGCGCGTTCCTGAGCTTTCTTCAAATCAAACTGTGTGCGACGTATCGTCACCTCATGACGGTGCTCCACGAAGTTTTTCACACAGTCCTTGAGAGTAAGCAGACAAGGACGTCCCTTGACGAGCGCAATGCAATTGACTGCAAATGAACTCTGCAAGGCCGTCATCTTGAAGAGCTTGTTGAGTATGACGTTGGCATTGGAGTCGCGCTTCACGTCTACGACGATGCGCATGCCTTGTCGGCCCGTCTCGTCGTTGACATTGGCGATGCCATCGATCTTGCCTTCCTTCACCAGTTCGGCGATATACTCAATGAGCTGCTGCTTATTGACACCGTAGGGAATCTCCGTGACCACAATCTTGTCGTGGCTGTCGTCGCTCTCTATCTCGGCCTTGGCACGCATGAGAATGCGTCCCTTTCCCGTCTCGTAGGCATCTTTTACACCTTGCAAGCCGTAGATGTAGGCACCTGTGGGGAAGTCGGGGGCGGGGATGTATTGCATCAGTCCGTCGGTGCTGATCTCAGGGTCATCGATGTAGGCGCAGCATCCGTCGATCACTTCTCCAAGATTGTGTGTCGGGATATTGGTCGCCATACCAACGGCAATACCGTTGCCGCCGTTGACGAGCAGGTTGGGAATCTTCGTCGGCATGACGGCCGGTTCCTTCAGCGTGTCGTCAAAGTTGTTCACCATATCGACCGTGTCCTTGTCGATGTCGTCCATGATGTGCTCACCCATCTTGGAGAGACGGCACTCGGTGTAACGCATGGCTGCCGGTGAGTCGCCATCGACACTACCAAAGTTACCCTGTCCATCGACCAAGGTATAGCGCATGTTCCAGCTTTGTCCCATGCGGACCAGCGCTCCATAGACGGAGCTGTCGCCGTGGGGATGGTACTTACCAAGTACTTCACCTACCACACGGGCACATTTCTTGTACGCTTGGTTGCTGAAATTGCCAATACCGCGCATTCCGAAGAGGATACGGCGGTGTACGGGCTTGAATCCATCGCGTACATCGGGGAGGGCACGGGCTACGATGACTGACATACTGTAGTCGATGTAGCTCTTCTTCATCTCCTCCTCGATGTTGATTTTCATGATCCTGTCTTGATCAATCGTCTGTGAATCGTCCATTGAGTATTGTTATTTTTTTGTTATTTCATCATTGTGTCGGTCATTCCCTGCCACGATGCTACTGCAACGGGTGTTTCTGTGCCCATTCAGAGGATGGTCACTACCACCCAGTCTTCAGCAGAAAATGGCCCAGAAGGCCCTTTATTTCGCTTCTAAGCGATTTGACCTTAGTTTTCAAGGTGTAAAAGTACGACATTTTTCTCACATACAAAAATATAAAAGCGTTAATTTAACTTTTACCCTGTGTTTTTCATGCTGGGGGATGATAATGCGGGGTTGCGATGGGCCTTAGACCTTTGTTTTTGCGAAGAAAACTTCTGTTCTCTTACTCTGTTTTTTAGTTAAAACCAAAGTGCTCCAAAACACAACAACCCATACCAAGTCAGAGGGCAGCGGTGGGTGTTCTACCATCTGGGTTGGTATGGGCTGGAGCGGTAAGCAGGAGCAGCGTCTGTCGACTATTTGCGATATTCTGGACGCAACTCCACCTTGGGTACCAAGATCGTGTCGCCTGGCGATCGGCGTTTCTGACCGTTGATAGCCTCAAAATAGCCAATCATATCTTTGCCAAGGGTGCGTCGGCAAACCTTGGCCATAGTCTCTCCTGGGCGCAGCACCACCTTCTTCTCTACACCAATGATGCGGTAAGCGCCATAGCGGAGCTTTCGGAAATTGTTGGCTGCTGTCAAGTCAATACCCTCGGGGGTGACCTGTTTGGTTTCCTTACTCTCGGCAACCACTTCCTTCTTCTGTGCTTGGTCCGTTTGAGTCTCTGTCTTATTTTCAGTCTTGGTTGAATTCTCGACCTTGGCCTGTGCGGAGTCATTGGCCTTCGCTGGTTGCGGGGCAGAAGATTGTGGCTTTTCCACCTCGGGAGTGGCAGGTCTTTGTGGGATCTCCTGCTGCGACTTACCGTAGTAATATGCTCCTGTGGCAATAGCAATCACAGACAACAGAGCTACGATGGGAAGGACAACATTGCGGACCAAATGGCCTTGCGGGGTTTCCATCTTGTCATCCTCGTTCTCGGGATCTGCCCAAAGGGAAGTTTCCTCTGTGGCAGAATAAGTAGAGTTCTCCTCGACCTTGGAATCTTCCTCAACCGTAGAATTCTCCTCTTCTGTTGCTTTTATGGTTTCATTCTCTTCTGTTGATTCCACATCACCTTTGGTTCTCACTTCATCTTTGGTTTCCTCTGCATCCAAAGTTTCCTCTATATTCTCTTCTGAGCATGTTTCTTCTGCTTGTGATTCCTCTGCGTTGTCTGAGTCAGCGCGGTCTGAAAGAGGAGTTTCTCTCTCAGGCTCTGTCTTTGCTTTTTCAGGAGAATCGCACTCTTCCTCGGTGGCTTCTTGTGTAGAAGTAAAACTTGGCGATTCTTGTCCAACCTCTTCTGAAACAGTTGATTGTATCTCGCTCTCTAAACCGCTTTCTGGATTCTCGTCAGAATCGTCAACAATGGCCTTGTCATCGTTGCTATGCACCTGTTCTTCTTCGTCCTCATCATCTCCCATTAGTTGCGAGAAGCGCTCCATGGGTGTGGGTTTGCGGGGACGAGGAACAACCCTTTGAGGTGGTGTTGGCACCGTGGCCGCTGATGGTGATTCTTCTTTGGTCTGCGTCTCTATGACCTGCTGGTCATTCTCGACCGTAGGTTGCTCATTCTTTTCTTCGTTCTGTTTTTTATCAGACGACGTCTGCTCCTCATCGGACTGCCCCTTGACCTCTTCATCATGAGGCTGATCTTCTTCTGTAGCGAGAGAGTTCTTATCTACTGAAGGTTGATGATCCTCTTCCGCTTGGAGCGGTTCCTCTTCGGTGGGAAGTACTTCTTTTACAACCGGTTGCGGTTCATCTCTGTTGGTGTGTCCTTCATCGACGACAGGAGGTCTTTCCTCTGTTGCGGGCTGGTGGTTTTCTGCTGACGACTCACTCTCTGTCTCGGTAGGCGTAGTTTCGGTGGTACATTCGTCACCATCCTCATCAGTGGCTGATTCTGCAGGTGTGGGAATGGCATCGATATTGACTCCATCCTTGATCATCACGGTTTCAAAATCTGCAAAAGGTCGGTTGACGAGTTCTTTCATCGCATTGTCGGGCATGAATGCCATCTTGTCGTGACCGTTGATGACGAGGCGTTCCCCAGTATTGACATTGACACTCTCTCTCGCTTTGACCGGTTGAAGCTTGAACGTACCAAGGCCGCGCACTTTTACCTGCTTGTCCTGCGCCAGTCCCTCTCGTATTTGGTCAAAGAACGCGGCAACAAAGGCCGTGGCATCGCTGCTTTTCAGCTCGTAGCGATCAGCGATGACGGCTGCGATGGCTTGCAATGTGGATTTGGCCATAACTACTCTCCTCCTCCCTTCTTATATTGATCCTTGATGACGGAAGACGGTTTGAATCCCAGTACGAGTTTGGGAGGAACCAGCATGCGCTGTCCAGAAGCAGGATTGATGATGACCCGTTCCAACCGCTTGCGCACCTCAAACGTGCCAAAGCCGTTGACCACGACCGATTCGCCGTTCTCAAAATAATGGCCCATAGCCTCTATGAGTGTCTTCGCCATCTTCTGGGTCTGCTCCTGCGGGTAGCCGAGCTTGCCCGCAAGTGCTGCAATGTATTCCTTGTTGTTCATACGAGATTGCTATCTTTCCGTTATTGTGTGGCTCGCTTGCTTTTTTTGACTCGTTTGCCGTAGAGGTCAAACTCGCTGGAGTCCGTGATTTCCACTTGGTAGAAAGTGCCCACGCGCAACATTCCGTCGCTGACCGGGATGAGCACTTCTGGATCGACCTCGGGCGAACTGTACTCCGTTCGTCCCACATAGTAGTCGCCCTCCTTGCGGTCGATCACCACTTCCAAAACACGCCCCACCTGGGCGGCTTCTATCTCCGCGCTCACCTCCTGTTGCACGGCCATCAGTTGGTCGAGGCGGCGCTGCTTCGTTTCGGCGGGAATGTTGTCCTCGTAGTGATTCGCTGCGAATGTGCCCTCCTCTTCAGAATAGGCAAAGGCACCCATCCGCTCAAACTTAGCCCAGCGCACGAAGTCCATCAGTTCGATGAAGTCGGCCTCGGTCTCGCCCGGGAAGCCCACCATCAGCGTGGTACGGAGGGCAATGCCTGGCACGCGGCGTCGGATTTCCGTTATTAGGTCGATGGTTTCCTGCTTGGTGACATGACGGTGCATAGCTTTCAGAACGGGATTGCTGATGTGCTGCAGCGCAATGTCGAGGTATTTGCAGACGTTGGGGCGCTCCCTGATCACGTCGAGGAGCTCCATCGGGAAGTCGTTGGGATAGGCGTAGTGGAGACGGATCCAACGCACACCCGTCACATCGGCCATACGCGAGATGAGCTCCGCGATGTGGCGTTTGCCGTCAATATCCACACCGTAGTAGGTCAGTTCCTGTGCGATGACCTGTATCTCCGTTACTCCTTGAGCCACCAGTTCCCTCACCTCCTGCAGGACTTCGTCCATCGGCCGACTCTTGTGCGAACCTGTGATGATGGGAATAGCGCAATAGGCGCAATGGCGGTCGCAGCCCTCGGCTATCTTTAGATAGGCATAGTGGCGTGGTGTGGTGAGATGGCGCACACCGTCGCACGCTGCCACCTCAGCCTTGCCAAGGTCAGTGAGGAGTTGCTTGTAGTTGAACTTACCATAGAACTTATCCACCTCGGGAATTTCCTTCTCCAGTTCATCTTTGTATCTCTGTGATAAGCAGCCCATTACGAAGAGCTTGTTCAAGTGACCATATTTCTTCCTCGCCACAAATTCGAGGATGGTATTGATGCTCTCCTCCTTGGCTGACTCGATGAAGCCACAGGTGTTGATGACGGCTATCTCGCCCTGTGGCCGCTTGGAATCGTGGACACAGTGGTAGCCGTTGGCCTCGAACTGCTTCATGAGCAACTCCGAGTCGACGAGGTTTTTAGAGCACCCCATCGTGATGATATCTATCTGATTTTTCTTCATTCCTTGGTGAGCGTTTATCCGTTCTTGCCGTCAAAGAGTGAGTTGACAAACTCGCGCTTGTTGAAAAGCTGCAAGTCCTCCATACCCTCGCCCAGTCCGATATAGCGCACGGGCACCTGGAGCTGGTCGCTGATGCCAATGACCACGCCACCCTTGGCGGTTCCGTCGAGCTTCGTGATGGCCAGCGAACTGATCTGTGTGACTGCGGCAAACTGCTTTGCCTGTTCAAAGGCGTTCTGTCCGGTACTGCCGTCAAGGACGAGCATCACATCGTCCGGAGCCTCGGGGAGAACTTTCTTCATCACCTCCTTGATCTTCTTCAACTCGTTCATCAGGCCCACCTTGTTGTGGAGTCGGCCTGCCGTGTCTATCAGTACCACGTCAGCACCATTGGCCTTGGCGCTCTGCAGGGTGTCGAAGGCCACGCTTGCAGGGTCGGCGCCCATCTGCTGCTTGATGACAGGTACGCCGACACGCTCGCCCCAGATGGAGATTTGCTCTACGGCAGCGGCACGGAAGGTGTCTGCAGCACCGAGATATACTTTCTTGCCGGCTTTCTTAAACTGGTAGGCCAGTTTGCCGATGGTGGTTGTCTTGCCCACACCATTGACTCCCACGACGAGGATGACATAGGGCTTGTGGTCCGTGGGGAGATCCCAGCTATCCGTGTCGGAAGCTCCCGTCTCGGTGAGGAGCTGGGCTATCTCGTCGCGCAGGATGCCATTGAGTTCCGAGGTGGAGACATATTTGTCACGCGCCACGCGCTCTTCGATTCGCTTGATAACCTTCAAGGTCGTATCTACGCCCACATCCGAGGTGATGAGCACTTCCTCCAGGTCGTCGAGGACTTCATCATCGACCTTCGATTTGCCGGCTACTGCGCGCGCCAACTTAGAGAAAACGCTTTGCTTGGTCTTTTCCAAACCCTTGTCGAGCGTCTCCTTTTTCTTCTTGTTAAACAGTCCGAATAATCCCATAATTAGCTAATTTGATGCAAAAGCAATGCAAGCGAGGGCAATGAGAATTGGTTCCCAGGTTGCCGTGTGCAGCTTATTTTTCTGCAAAGATACGAAAAAACGGACACAAACGGAAGAATTTTTGCCTTTTCTTATCAGTAAGCAACAGATGCGACGGGTTTTGAGGCCATAGACCGAGGCTTTTCGGCCGAATGGCGAGCTCTTGGCGCTGCAAATCACATGGCCTGGAGACGGATGGATGAAAAGGACCCAGCGAACAATGTCTGTCACGTTGCCCGCTGGCGAACCTTTTCCGTTACGATACCGACAGGCAGAACAAGCGGCGGTAGAGGACCAACTGGACCACACCCCTTGCCGTGAGGAAGAGAATGTAGGCCAACCATAGGATATGATTGTGGTCGAGCGAGGCGGGCCACACCTCGGTCTCTGCCAGCAGTATCAACCCGATGTTGACACCGAAGAAGACGAGGGCGGCAACGAAGGCGGTGGCAAGCATTGCACGCGTTTTCGTGGTCCCGATGAACACGCCGTCGTAGATGAAAGCCGCCACACCTGCCACGGGTATCAGATAGGCCCAAAAGAGATAGTGGGTGGAAGCCTCCACTACGGACGTGTCGCTCGTCATCAGTAGAAGTATTTCTTTTCCAAAGAACACATAGACAGTGGTGAACGCCACTACCATGACTGCACCAAAAATCATCAGTCGTCGTGTAGTGAAGCGAAGTTGTGCTATTTCGCCAGCTCCATAGTGTTTGCCGCATAGCGCCTCGCCAGCAAAGGCGAAACCGTCCATGATGTAAGAGAAAAAGGTGAAGAACATGAGCAGCAGTGTATTGGCCGACAACACCAGAGTCCCCTGTCTTCCTCCGAAGGATGTAAACGACGCATTGACGGCCACCATGCAGAGCGTACGTAGGAAGATGTCACGGTTGACTACGAAGAAGCGGTGAAGGGCGGGACGGCTGAAGACTTCCTTGCGATGAGGAAGGTAGTCGGCCAGGAGACCGACTAAGCTCGTATGGAGAAATGGCTGGTGAAGTCTGCGTGCGAGGGCTGCTAACGCCACCAGTGTCCCACCCCATTGTGCCACGAGCGTGCCCGTAGCCACTCCTTCCATCTTCCATCCACAAACGACGACAAGTAGCAGGGAGACGACGATATTGACCACGTTTTGGAAGATAGCGACCCACATCGGCGTGCGTGTGTCCTGCATGCCGACAAACCAGCCTGTCAGTCCGTAGAGTGCGAGCATGGCGGGTGCGCCAAAGATTACAATGTCAAAATAGGTCTCGACCAGTGCCACGGCATCGGGAGGCGTGCTCATGAGATAGATGAGGAGAGGGCGAAGCAAGGGTGAGAGCATCAGCAGCAAGACGCCTAGGAATAGTCCGACGAAAAGCGTCCGTTGCAAGATGCGCAGCACTTCCGTTCTGTCTTGTGCGCCGAAGGCCTGCGCCGTCATCCCACTCGTGCCCATGCGTAGAAACAGCGTCAGCCAATAGATGGAGTTGAAGATCATCGTGCCGATGGCTACTGCGCTGATGTAGCGTGCGTCGCCCATGTGGCCTACGATCGTCAGATCGACCAGTCCGAGTAGCGGGACTGTGATATTGCTGACGATAGAGGGAATGGCCAGACGGAGAATATTGCGATTGACAGGATTCATAATGCTGATATGAGAGTATTTCTTATAAATATGCGAATAATTGGAGTTTGAAACACCATTCTCGCTCATTTTCCGTAAAATTGGTTATTCGTTCCGTAATTTTTATAATCGCTTGGTTGCTGAAAGTACTAACTTTGCAGCGTCATTCAATTTAATGGGTGAAGAAAGACATAAGGTAGAAAGGTTTCAGGAACTGTTAATGGACAGAAGATCGTATTAGTCCTGGGTAACAAAGATTGTACATGGATATTTTGGAATCAAATTGGTTAAATAAATGCGTATGAGAGTCATCTCATGCGCATTTATCTTTTTTTGTCCATTTCTGTCTTCTCCTTTTATCCTTTTATCCTTTCCAGTCAACTTCAACTTAGAAATCGGGTGTGACATTCGTTTGTGGCAATGGGAGAGCGTCTGGAAAACTATCATCTATTACTCCGTTCATCCTGCTGCCCATGATCTCGCCTTCGCCATTCGGAGCCTGAGGTTCTGCGTCGAAGGAGTCGGGATTGGAGAAGCGAGTATATTCACCCTTGAAGTCGAGCAGCACATCACCCGTCGCACCCTTACGGTGCTTGGCAATGATGATCTGTGCGCGTCCACGGAGATCCTGCCCGTTGCTGTCCTGATAGATGTGGTAGTACTCCGGTCGGTGTACGAAGAGCACCATATCGGCATCCTGCTCGATGGCACCCGACTCGCGAAGGTCGCTGAGCTGTGGACGCTTGCCGTCGAGTCCGTCGCGTTGCTCTACGGTACGGTTGAGCTGTGAGAGTGCAATGATGGGAATATCCAGTTCCTTGGCCAAGCCTTTGAGCGATCGCGAGATGGTGGAGACCTCCTCCTGTCGGCTGTTGAAGCGCATGCCGTTGGCGTTCATCAGCTGGAGGTAGTCGATCATCACCAGATCCAGGCCGTATTCCAGCTTCACCTTCCGGCATTTGGACCGCAGCTCCA
>OHBP01000895.1_pt1 | contig 13482 bp, 13 predicted proteins | sample 1577471 | NCBI WGS metagenome assembly OHBP01 (sample SAMEA3879503, study PRJEB24766) | human gut metagenome | biome: human-associated habitat; feature: feces | place: USA | collected 1985/1987
AGCCGCCGCTGGTCGTATGGGCGTGTCAAAAGGGCTGCTGTACGACGGCTTTTTTCTTTGCCGTCGTCCGGCATAACATCAAGTTTTTATATTAGATAAATAAATATAGGCATCTTCAAGTGATGCTTGCCCTCCATGTAACCGTCCTTTTTCTGATCCGCACCGATCACGCCCGCAATGCTGCGGGCGACGCTCGGTTTCTCTGCAATTACTAACTGAACACTCATTCTTTATCCTCCTTATCCTGCGCGGGTTCCTCGTCCTCCGGGGTCGGTTCGTCCTCGTCGTCCTCGTCCTCGCCAAAATCGTACTCGTCCAGCTCGTCGCCGCCCTTGGTGTCGGCCTTGGGCTTCTTAAACTTGAAGAAGTAAAGGGCCGCACCGCCACCAATCAGGGCCACCACAAGGAACACGACAAGGCCGCCCATGCCGCTGCCTTTCGCTTCATCTTCCTGCGGCTGCTCGGTTTCCTCCGGCTCCTGCGGTTCCGGCTCCGGGCCGGTACACTCGGTCATATTGGTTTTACATACCGGGCAATTCGTGTTGACGGCTCCCGCCGCGCACTTGGTCGTACAGGTACAGGTTTCCGGGGCGGCTTTGCCGTCCTCCAACAGTGCTTGCAGGTCGGCGTCGTCCACTTGGTTGAGAAAGTGAACGGCGGTTTCCTTGTCCTCGTTGGCGCGGTCGATCAGGATATAAAAGTAGTTGCCCACCTTGGTGGTAATGGTGATAAGCTGCTTATCCCCATAAAAATCATCCACCAGTGTTGCATTGCCCTCCGGGGTAACAGGTACGCCCTCCGGCTCCATGCCGCCGGTGGTGGGTTCTTCCTCCTGCGGTGCCTCGGTGGTTTCCGGCAAAGGCTCCGGGTTGGGGTCAGTGCCACCGGCAAACGCGGTGGTGGAAAAGGCCGTCAGGCAAAGCACGGCGGCCAGCGTCACGGTAAACGTGCGAATGATCTTATTCTTCATGGGCATTGTCCTCCTGTTCAAAATCCGGCTGCGGGGCCGGGGCGCTCTGCAAAGCGCCGCCGCGCAGGAACGCCGCAAATTCCTCCGGCTTCATGTTCAGGCCGCGTACAAGCTGGATGATCTGCAAATTCTCCTGCTCGGTCTTTGCCGCTTCCAGCTCACGAAGCTGCTTTTGCAGCTCCGCGATCTTGGCCTTGGTTTTCTCAATGTCCTTTTCGATACGGTCAAGTTTGTTTGCCATAGTCAAAACTCCTTTCTGGCGTCAAGGCAGACGCCCGTAACAATAGAAATGCTGCTGCCAATAACTCGAATTGAGGTTGGTGTAGGAAATGGGGTCGCCACAGTGCAACATCACGGAATTGCCCACATAAATGCCGACGTGGGAAACGCCGGGGGTGTCGTAGGTGCCGACGAAAAATACAAGGTCGCCGGGCTTGGCCTGCTCCGGGGAAACAGGGGTACAGATATTGCAAAGGCCCTGTGCACCCAGCCGTCCCACGTCCCATCCGCTGTGATTGATTACCCAGCTCACAAAGCCGCTGCAATCAAAGCTGGTGCTGGGAGAGCTGCCGCCCCACACATACGGATAACCTACATACTTTTCCGCCTCGGCCATCATTGCGGCAAAGGTGGCGTCCTCCAAAGCCTCCGGGGGAATGTCGTAATAGGTCGGCTCCTTGACGGTGGAAGCGTTGGGATAGGTGCCGTTTGGGAACAGGTCAGGCCGGTTGCCCAGCGTGTGCATATACACCGCATACAGGCTCATTTGTTCCTCGCCCATGATGTAAACAGGCAGATGGGACATATCGAAGTTTTCCAGCTTCACGTTGCAGATGTAATAGGTGTAGGGAACTTGCACAGTATAGGTGTTGCCCTCGCTGTCCGTCCGGGTTTCGGTGCGGTATCGGGTTTCGGTTTCAATGGTCTGTGTCAGGGTATATTGCTTCTCAAAGAGCATGGCAAGGTCGCCTTGCACGTCGCCCAGCGTATAGACGCCCTCATGCAGCGCCGACAGGATGGAAGTCAGCACATAGGGGTCATGACCGATCTCGTCCAGATCGAAACGGTATTCGTCATAGCCGGGGTGCAGGCTTTCGTAGTTGTCAAGCTCATACTGCAAATCGGCCTCCATGTCCGCATAGGCGGCTTCCGCCCCCAGCATATCGCTGTCCTCGGACAGATAGGACGTGGCTGCCACGCCGGTTCCTGCGCTGCCGAACATGGCCGTACAGGATTGCAGGCCGCCCATAATCAGCATGAGCATAAGGCCCACACCGCCGATCAGCAGCACACCTTTCCAGTGCCGGGCCACAAAGGACGCGGTCTGTTTGCTTTTCTCGGCGGCTTTTTTGGCGGCTGCGGCGGTGGTCTTGGTGGCGCTGGCTGCGCCCTGTGCCGTCTGGCCCGCCGCCCGTGCTGCCTTGGCATAGTCCCGTTTGATTTTCTGTTTCTGCCAGAACCGGGCCACCGGGTTTTTCACCGCCTGCGCCATTTCCGGGTTGTCCCGCAAGGATTTCTGGTAGATGTACTCCGCATTGGCGGCAATGGCCTTTTTCTCGGCCTTGGCTGCGGCCCGGTAGGGTTTGAGCTTGTGGCGGTGGACGCCGCTGCGGATCATGCGGCCCGCCTGCCGTTCCGCCAGTTCCTCCCCCTTGTGGCCGCCCTCCACGCCCACATTTTCGTGTTCTACCTCGTGGATTTTTCCGTGGAGGTAAAGCCCGGCTTCCTGTATGGGACGACTGACCGGGTTTGGTTTGAGCTGGGGAGGGGCTTTCTCCACCTTGTCAAAATACAGCCTGCTTTTGGCCTTGCCCTTGGCCTCGTCATAGACGGTTTCCTTGGTGACGACGCGCTTTTTCGGCAGGGCTTCTTTGGCCGCTTCCAGCTTATCCGCCCGTTTTTCTGCCTTTTTGATATACGGGGCCAGCTCTGGGGAGGCCCGTTCCTCGGCGGTAAACTGCAACCGGGAAACGGGGCCGGTAGCCTGCGCCACGGTTTTTCCAGCGTCCTTGGCCGCTTTCTTTGCCTTGTGGCGGTCGTGCAGTTCGTCCGCCCGTTCCAGTATTTTTTCCGCCGCGCCCTCCGGCTGGGCGGTGTATTCCTGCTCGGTCTCCCGGCTGGACACATTGACGCTTTCGCCGGTGGTCTGGTTATCCAGCGTCAGGCCGTCGCGGGTCATGTGCTGCGTTACCTTGTCGCGGGGTTTTAAGGGTTCCATATCCGATCACCTCCTTGCTGTCTGTTCCGGCAGCGCCCGGTTTCGATCTCTGCAATATAGCGCAGGATGGGGTACACCTGCGGGGGAACAACTGCGTTTCCCAAAGTCTTTAACCGTTTTGCCACATTCGCCGGCGGGTCGCTGATTAAGTACGGGATTTGCGCCGGTTCTTTGGCCCACATGGAATGTCCGTCCATCTCCGGGGGAATCCCATCAGCCATTCCACCCAGTCGGGGTTCAGTTTCACATCCCCCGGCGGGCTGCCCAGCAGTTTGTAAACCGCCCATGACAGCCGCGCCGTCCATACGGTTCCGCTGGGATTGTATTTTCGGAAGCTCCCGGTCGGGGTCATCCGCACATCGACAGTTTTCCCCACATCCCCCGTGTCGCTGGCAAGGGGCGTGGGAAGCAGCATGGCCGATGATGAAAGTTCTTTTGCGCTCATGCCATGCGCCGACGGCGACAGCAGGAAGTACGAAAACCCTAACGGCGTAGCCTGCCTGCTCCAAGTCAAAAACCGTCTTGTCGAGCCCCAGATGGATGAAGCCAGCAACATTTTCTCCAAGCACCCAAGAGGGGTGCAGTTCCCGGATAACGCGGAGCATTTCGGGCCATAAATACCGTTCGTCCTCAAATCCCCGTTGTTTCCCGGCGCTGGAAAAGGGCTGGCAGGGGAATCCCCCGGAAATAAGTGTGGTGGTTTCTTGTCCTGTTTTTTCAAAAAATGCCTCCTTTGTCACTGTGGTAATGTCCCGGAATTTTGGTACCTGCGGCCAGTGCTTTTTCAAAACTTCCATCGGGAAATCCGCCCATTCGCACTGGCATACGGTGGTAAACCCTGCGGCTTCCGCCGCAAGGTCGATCCCGCCGATCCCGGAAAACAGGCTGAAATGTGTTAAGGCGCTCATACCGTCGCCCCCTCGCCTAACCGGGTCGTCATGATCTGGTAGAGCTGGGTGTTTTTCGGGATGGGGTTCTTAAAGGGCAGGATCACATTTTCGTAAATGAGAAGCCCCTCGCCGGGTTCGGAATTGTCCACATACCGTAATTGCTGGGGCGAAATGTTCAGCCGTTCCGCAAGGATTTTGCGGTCGCCGCTGGCCTGATTGAGCAGGCAGATAAAGTCGCTGTTTTCCAAAATGTTCTCAATTTCCGGGGAGGAAAGCAGGTCTTTTACATTCTGCGTCGCACCTGTGGGAATCCCGCCCCACTTACGAAAACGCTTCCAAATCTCACAGGAAAAGGCCGCCGTCTGTTCCTCACGCAAAAGCAGGTGGAACTCATCACAGAAATACCATGTCGCCTTGCCCTTGCTGCGGTTTTGGGTGACGCGCCCCCAAATCTGGTCTTGGACAATGAGCATACCGATTTTCTTTAGCTGCTTGCCCAGCTCCTTGATGTCAAAGGCCACAATGCGGTTTTGAATGTCGATGTTGGTTCTGTGGTTGAACACATTTAAGCTGCCGGACACATACAGGTCAAGGGCCTGCGCCACCCGGTCGGCCTCCGGGATATGCTGGTCTAACAGGGCTTTGTGCAGGTCTGCAAGGATGGGCATATTTTCCGGCTTGGGGTTTGCCAGATAAGGCCGGTAGATCACCTGTACCGCCCGGTCGATCACCGTCTTTTCAATGGCTTCCAGCCCGTTCTTGCCGCCCATGACAAGCTCACAGAACGACAGCACAAAGTCGGATTTTAAGGCCAGCGGGTTTTCGTCCTCGGAGTAATTCAGGTTGATGTCCAGCGGGTTCACATAGTTTTTGCTGGTAGGCGACAGCTTCACCACCTGCCCATGCAGCCGCTTCACAAGGGGGTAATACTCGGCCTCTGGATCACAGATATACACATCGTCCGGGGTACAGAGGAACACGCTCACAATCTCCGATTTGCAGCTCATACTTTTGCCGCTTCCCGGTGTCCCCAGCTTTAGCCCGTTGGGGCACCTCGCCCGTTTGCGGTCGAGCATAATCATGTTGCCGGTCTTGGCGTTGATCCCGTAATACATGGCGTCGCCGCCCTGAAAAAGCTCCTGCGTCACAAAGGGGACGAACACGGCCACGCTGGAAGTCGTCAGGGAGCGTTCAATCTGGATGTGGCTGGCCCCCAGCGGCAGGCTGCTCATAAGCCCCTGTTCCTGTTGGTAGTCCAGCCGCACAAGGGAACAGTTGTATTTCTGTGCAATACCGGCAGCCCAGAACACATCGTTTTCCAGTTTTTGCCGGGTGTCTGCGGTGTTCAGCACCAAAAAGGTAAGCTGGAACATCCGTTCATTCCGGCTCTGCAAGGTCTTTAGCAGTTCCTTGGCGTCCTGCCCGTAGGTGGCAAGGTCGCTGGGAAGTATATCCATGTCGTAACCGCTGCGGACAGCCCGTTTCTGTTCCTGAATCTTCATGGCGTCAAGGTCGGTGATCTTGCGCTTGACCGTCTTAATGGCGTCGCTCTGGTCGATGGCCTGCACATGGAGGTTCACCACAATGCCGTTTTCCGTGTTGAGAAAGTCGGCCAGCATTTCATCCGACAGTTCCGGGGAGAGGATTTGCAGAAAGCTCACAGCCCCATACTTGCCGCCCAGCCCGAACATCCGGGCATTGCCGAAGTGGAACGAGGACGGGGCGATAAAGTCCTTGGTAGAAAGCCCCGACGGGGCAAGCCACTTCCAGTCAAAGGAGAACGGTTCCCCGTCCGGGTGGAAAATGCTGTGCATGACTTCCAGCCGTTCCTTGGCGTCCAGTCCCCACGCGGAGGCCCCCATGCTCTTGAAATAGCCCAAAAGGTCGGTTTCGATCCGGCGCAGTCTGGCGCGGGCCATTTTCAGGCTGTCCGCCTCGATGGTATAGGTCATAAATTTCCGCTTCATCAGTCCGTTGTTCCCGTTCACAAGCTGGTCTTGCAAAATGTCGGAATACTCGCTGCGGATGTCGTCGAAGTCGTCCCCCTGCGCCCGGATTTCAAAGCTCTTGGCGTACTGCTTGGGGTCGATCTTGCGGTTGATAAAGGAAAACTGCACATGAATGGAGGCGTCCAGATAGTTGTAGAGGTCGCACAGGTTTTCAAAGATGGCGGTCTTGGTGTCCGCCTGCGCCAGTTGGTAGCTGATGTCGGCAAACTCGATACATTTGCTGAACGTGTTGGCCGTCACCTTGCAAATCCCGTCCGGGTACATGGCCTGATACGGGATACTGGCCTGTGCGGAATGGGCTTTTCCGTCGCCCTTATACTTGCGGATGATGGCCTGTATTTCCCGCTTTTCGGCGCGGGTGAGCTTTACAGGCGGCTCGTTTCTTTGCTTTTCGGACAATCGCATTTACCTCCTTTTCCATTTGGTGCTGCCGCATGAGGGCAGTATAGGCGTTGTCGGTTTGGTATGGCCTTTCCTTGGGCTGGATGAAGCAGCACTGGACAATCTGCCATACCACCACTTCAAGGGGCTGGCCGTGTTTTTCGTAAAGCGCCAGCAGAAAGCCCGGCAGCATGGCAAACACCATAATGAGCGCCGCCGCGCTGGTCGGGACGCGGCCCCGGATCAAAAAGAAAAGCGGGACGCCAACAAGCAGCGCACCGCCAAAACAAATGAGCTGGCGTTTCGTCAGCCCGAATACTACCTTGGATTTGACCTTGGTTAAATCCAAGGGGACAGTTACATAAGCCATAAAAAGTCACCTCGTTTCTTTAGTGGGCGGTAAATACGGCCTTGCTGATACTTCCCGTCTTGAACAGACAGAAGCAAAGCAAAACGGTATAGCCCATACAGCCCCAGATCGCACCGGATATGTCGTCGGCGGTTCCGATCTGCTGGATCAGCACCGCATAGATGCCGACAACCACCATAATCAAAAAGGCTTGGAAGCCCAGCGCAAGCAAGGATTTCAAGTAGTTCTGGCCCATGCCGCGCCACTCTGCATTGCCCAGCGTGGCAAGGGGGATCGGCCCCAATGCGGTCACGGCGTAAATTTCAATCATTCTTCCATAGGTCACAAGGAAAATGCAGATGGAAAGAATGTTCATCGTCAGCCCCACAACAAGGGTCTGGAACCACAGGCCCAGAAGCGGCCCGATGTCCATTGCTTCAAGGCGGCTTTCCAGATCAGGGAGCAGCGTGTCAAAATCAATGCTGGTATCTCCGATAATCACCCCGGCGCTCTGGTTGACGACCTGCTGGGTGGCGTCAAACACGCCCATGACGATATTCCATGTGTTCGTCACAATGAGGATGGCAAAGGCGCTTTTGAAAATCCAGCGGAAGAACATGGAGCTGTCGAAGTCGTGCATATTGTTCTTTTCCACAATCATGTCGATCAGCTCATAGCACATCACAAGGGCGAGAATGGCCGCCGCAATGGGGACGATCACCGTTTCGGACAGGTTTTGCAGCATGGAGAAAATGCCGCCGTTCCAGTCCTGCGGGGTACTGCCCACATCCGACGCGATTTCCCCGACTTTGGTATTGACCGTGTTAAACAGGCCGGACAGGTTGCCCATGATACCGTCGATCAGGATTCCTTTGATCCATTCCCCGATTAAATCACCGATCATGTGGGGACACCTCCTTTCCCGCGCCCTCCCAGATCAGAGAGGACGCGGAGGGTTTTCTAACACACATGGGGTTATCCCAGCAGCCCGGACAGCAGCGGAACAAGGGTCATGCCAATGAGGGCAACGCCACCTCCGGCGACAAGCTGCTTGATTCCCTGTGACTTGCTTGCAGGGTTGTCCGCCCCGTATCCCTCCAAAAGATTGACGCCGCCCCATACGCAAAGCGCGCCGCCGAGGCCCACAACGATGGTCTGCAAAGTATCAACTGCACTATTGAAAAATTCCATAAATATACCTCCATAAATTCAGATTGTGATGGTGTTTGGGTGCAAAAAAAGCCGCCGTTCACAGCGGCAGCCTCACAATCCGCAGACGGCCCGGAGTTACTGGCCGTCCCGCCATTCCAGCACAGCCAGCGAAAAAATTTCGCCCCATGCTTCACACAGTCTGCGGTCTATTTCCCTTGCAAGTTCTTCGGCTTCCCCGTCCGTGGGCGGGGTATCATGTTCTGCGATCCACTGGCACAGCACCGCAGCGGAAATGATTGCCCGGTAGATTTCTTTCTCATACTTGAAATAATCCGCAAATGTCCATTCGTCCGAGTGTCCCATCGGTCACGCTCCTTTCTCTATGGCCGCTTTATTCTGCGGAAAAATCTTCCTCCGACAGCTCAATGTCGTAGAGGTCAAAGGGTTCGTCCTCCGTTATCACGCGCCGCCTTTTCCGGCGCAGGGACGACAGGTAGCTGTCCACATCAAAATAGTTCTTCTTGTCGGCGTCGGAAAGGTATTTATAGCGGAGGTGACGGGTAATGTCGTATTTCTCACTGAAAAACGGCCTGACACCGCGCACCTGCAAAATACACTTGCCTCCGTCCATCGTTGCGATTTCGTCCTGTGACATCAACTCTTTGCCACAATGTCAAGTGATGAATTCAAAAAATGGCAGCCACAATCAAAGAATTTCTCTTTGTGGCTGCCATTCTGACAACTATTAGCTCGACTTGTACTGCTTAACTTGTTTTATTCGAGAGTGTGAATTATAATAAGGCGGTACGGAGGTGCTATATGGATTACATAACTTTGAAAGAAGCAAGCAAAATTTGGGGAGTAACACCCCGTTGGATAAATTACTACTGTTCCGCAGGACGTATCCCAGGAGCGGAAAAAATGGGAACCGTCTGGCTTATCCCAAAGAATGCTACGAAGCCATTGGATGGGCGGAGAAAATCTGCCGGGCAATCAGGAGGAGAACATCATGATTGAAGTTTATTATGCGGAAGATGACGAAACGATTGGCAAGTCTGTAAAAGAATATTTGGAACAGCAGAATTGCAAAGTAGCCGTTTTTGATAGAATTGCAGATGTCAAGAAAGCATTAATCGGTCATTTACCTACAATCGTCTTGCTGGACTGGAATATGCCGGACGGACAAGGGAGTGAATTATGCCTTTGGATTCGGGAAAGATGGAAAACTCTGCCTATTGTTTATTTAACGATTCGGGGCGATTCCCACGACATTGTTACTGGTTTCCAAAATGGGGCGGATGATTATGTGGTAAAGCCCTTTGATCTTGCCGTTCTGTATTCCCGTCTTTTGGCACTGCTGCGAAGAACCAAAACCGTAACCGACACAAAGCTATTCTGCGATGACCTAATGTTGGATAAGGAGAAAACGGCTGTCTATGACGGGCAGAAAGAAATCGTTGTAAGCCAGCCGGAGTACCGCATTCTGCTGATTTTGATGGAAAACAAGGGAAAAACGATCACCAGAAATCAGCTATTAGAGCAGGTTTGGGATCGCAGCGGGAATTATGTAAACGATAATACGCTGACGGTCACAATGAAAAGATTGCGGGAAAAGCTGAATCATCCAGCCTGCCTAAAAACGATCCGAAGTTTTGGCTACCGTATGGAGGACACACAATGAGCGAAAAATGGAAACAAAAAATACTTCTGATTTTTCCGTTTGCTGTTCTTGCGGCAGGCATGATACTTACCGCCGCTTTCTTCCTGCACACGTACCGGCAGATTGCATTTGAACACACCTCGGCATTATGCGAAACCATATTGGCAAATTCTCCTGAAGTAGAGCCACAGCTATTAGCGGCTCTGAAAGACTATCATTCATTGACGGAACAAGAACTCGGAGGCAACGATTATCTGGAAAAATACGGATACCGGGTCGATGATTTTTGCTATGATTTCCCGCTGGATACCGTGCTTTTTCCGATTCTATTTTTCCTTGTGACTGCTTGTGCTTTTGGAGCTGGAACTTTTTTGTCCCACAGAAAAAATCGAAAGAGAATTGATGATTTGACCGAGTATTTGGAACAGGTTAATATCGGTGCTGGCGGGACATTGATACAGGCGAAGGAAGATGAATATTCCCATTTGCAGGACGAAATATACAAAACTGTCACGATGCTTTATCAAACAAGGGAAACAGCAGTTGCCGCAAAGAAAAATTTTGCAGAGAACCTGGCTAATATCGCACATCAACTGAAAACGCCGATCACAGCGGCCTTTTTGTCGTTGCAGCTTATGGAAAAAGAAATTCCGGGGGCTTACGCAGAACAGGTAAAGCAGCAGTTGAAACGATTAAACCGTCTGGAAGAATCTCTGCTTATGCTTTCCAAAATTGATGCTGGAACGCTGCCGCTCAAACGGAAAAAGGTCGATCTTTATACGGTATTAAATCTGGCGGCAGATAATCTGAACGATTTATTGCGGAAAAATCATATTACTGTTGAAATTCCAGAAAATGGCTGTATTGAATTTTTGGGGGATTTGGAGTGGACAATGGAAGCCCTCATCAATCTCATCAAGAATTGTATGGAACATTCCAAGCCGGGCGGCGTAGTCCATTGTGGCTACTCTGGCAACCCTCTCTATGTAGAAATTCAGGTATGGGATGACGGGGCGGGCTTTGACACAGAGGACTTACCGCATCTTTTTGATCGTTTTTACCGGGGCCGGTGTGCGGTTGGAGATGGAATTGGAATTGGTCTGGCTCTTGCCCGTTCCATTTTTGAATTGCAGAACGGAACTATAACCGCCTGTAACTTGCAAAATGGCGGTGCTTGTTTTGAAATAAGGATGTACAGTCACTGAGATGTCACTTTACTTTGTTATACTGTACGCAAGACCATTTCGTAGAGAGGAGAAAGTGACATGGAAATACTAAAATGTGAAAATGTCCGAAAGGTATATGGCTCTGGGAACAATCAGGTCGTGGCGTTGGATCACATTGACTTGTCTGTACAAAAAGGAGAATTTGTAGCAATCGTAGGGGCATCCGGTTCGGGGAAATCTACACTGCTGCATATTTTGGGAAGCGTGGATAAGCCGACAGAAGGGAAAGTCCTGATAGAGGGGACAGAATTATCTGCCATGAACCGAACTCAGGCAGCCATTTTCCGGCGCAGGAAGGTCGGATTGGTCTATCAATTTTATAACCTGATCCCCACCCTTACCGTCCGAAAAAATATACTCATGCCGCTCCTGTTAGACAAACGCAAACCCAATCAAGAATACTTTGAGCAGATTATACATTCCCTGGGAATCGAAGATAAACTGGAATCACTGCCCAGCCAGCTTTCCGGCGGACAACAGCAGCGAGTTGCTATCGCCCGTTCTTTGATCTATCGCCCGGCGCTGTTGCTTGCTGATGAACCGACCGGCAACCTGGATCGGAAAAACGGAGAGGAAATTATTGACTTGCTAAAATTATCTAACCGTAACCTGGAACAGACGATTCTTTTGATTACCCATGATGAAAAGATCGCATTGGAGGCGGATCGCGTTATTACCATAGAGGACGGGAAAATTGTCGGCGATCAGAAACGGAGGTAAGAATATGTGGAAAGACTATTCGATCGGATTCATCAAAAAGAATCGGGCTTCCAGCGTATCCGTTCTGGTTGCGGCGTTTATTTCTGCCCTGTTTCTTTCTTTGCTGTGCGGTTTGTTTTATAACTTCTGGAATTATGAAATAGAATCTGTTGTTTTAGAAGAAGGAAACTGGCAGGGACGCATCAGCGGGGCGTTTGAAGAAGATAAAGTGTCCGAGATTGAGAATTTCGCCAATGTAAAAACGGCTATAATCAATGAGGATTTATCAGACGATCAAACTCTTGTAGTTGATATTTGCTTTGATAACATGAGGGCTGTGTATCAGGATATGCCTCTTATCGCCCAGCAGTTAGGTGTTCCGGAAACTTCCGTATCGTATCATGAATCACTGCTGTCAAGTTATTTCATCAACGATCCGCAGGACAGCAATCCGCCCTTATTGATGGCTTTTTATCTCTTTGTACTCCTGCTTGTGTCGGTGTCTTTGATTTTAATCATTCATAACTCGTTTGCTGTATCTATGAATGCCCGTGTCCATCAGTTTGGCATCTTTTCCAGCATTGGGGCGACGCCGGGGCAAATTCGCACCTGTCTTTTACAGGAAGCGGCGATGCTTTGTGTGATTCCTGTTTTGATCGGAAGCTTTGTCGGAATCGCTTTGACCTTCGGAGCCATCCAGGCAGTCAATATTCTCGCCGATAGTATTGTCGGCAGGCATGAAGCTGCCTTTGCCTATCATCCGCTGGTGTTTGCAGTCACGATTCTAACCTCGTTTTTGACGGTACTGATTTCTGCCTGGCTGCCAGCCAGGAAATTGAGCAAGATGACCCCACTGGAAGCTATAAAAAACACGGGAGAATTACAGCTAAAACGGAGAAAAAAGTCCCGTATTCTTGCGCTTTTATTTGGAACCGAAGGGGAACTTGCCGGGAATGCACTGAAAGCACAGAAGAAATCTCTGCGAACCGCCACGCTGTCGTTGACCCTTTCTTTTTTGGGCTTCGCCCTTATGCTGAGTTTTTTTACTCTCTCTGGAATCAGTACAAACCATACCTATTTTGAACGCTACCAGGATGCCTGGGATGTGATGGCAACGCTTGAGGACACAAAGATCGAGGACTTCTCTCATACGGATGAAATCCATGCTTTGCCTGATATAGACAGTGTGATTTATCAAAAGGCAAACGCCGTTTGTTCTATTGGGGCAGACGCTGTCAGCGAAGAAGTAAAAAGTCTGGGTGGTCTTGAAACAGTCGCCGGAAGTGATGTCAGTATGGCAGATGGGATTTATACCATTCAGGCTCCTATTGTAATCATGGACGACAGCAGCTTTGCCACGTATTGTGAGCAGATCGGCGTTTCCTCAGCGGAAAACGGGAGCGTTGTTTTGAACCGTATTTGGGACAACATAAACAGCAATTTCAGATACAAAGAATATGTTCCGTTTTTGTCAGAGAACCAGGACACGATGACTTTACAAAACCTGGAAGATGCGGCTGCAACTGTGGAGATTCCGGTTTTGGGCTTTACAAAGGAGCCGCCGGTTTTGAGAGAAGAATATGATAACTATGCTTTAGTTCAATTTGTGTCCCTTTCCACATGGAAACAAATCGAAAAGACGATTGGAAATGCTGAACCAGATACCTATATCCGCATTCTTTCAGAAAAAGAAAGAACCCTGACAGAACTGAGTATGATTGAAACCGAGCTGACGAATGTGCTGGGGCATGACATTTCTTTCGAGGTGGAAAACCGGGTTCAGGAAAAGATAGACAACGATGCTATGCTGAACGGGTACAAACTGATAATCGGGGCGCTGTGTGTGCTGCTGGCCTTCATCGGAATCGCTAACGTATTTTCCAACACGTTGGGATTTATCCGGCAAAGGAAAAGAGAATTTGCGAGAT
>OHBP01000901.1_pt1 | contig 13408 bp, 9 predicted proteins | sample 1577471 | NCBI WGS metagenome assembly OHBP01 (sample SAMEA3879503, study PRJEB24766) | human gut metagenome | biome: human-associated habitat; feature: feces | place: USA | collected 1985/1987
CTGGCCCTTGAAGACAAAGTTTTGGTCGCCGTTGCCGATGACCTTGCCCTCGGGAGCCTCCTTGCCTTCTGCATCGAAGAGCACATGGTCGCACGATTTGAAGCCACCATCCGTGCCCCAGACGTAAGAGACGCTGGAATCTGGTGGCGTGACAGGGCTGTCATTGTCATCATCACTACACGCCGTCAGCGTGGCCGAGAGAGCGAGGATGCCGAGGCATCCGACAATCATCTTGCTTGTTTTCATCATTGTTTTGTTGTAATTAGTTGTTGTGTTGTGTAAGCGGGCTTGCGCCCACCCCACTTGTTGACTTTACATTGTTTTTTTACTGATATAGTGGCCTTTGGCGCCCACGCATCTCCGGGGAGAGATCAAAGTGTGAGAGTGGCCGAGAAATTGAGGTTCATTCCTGGACGGTAGCGGCGCGTCACTTGTTCAATATGGCGTTCTTCGCCCTGCACCATCACATCGGAAAACTGCTTGAACGTGATCTGCTGATTGAGGAGGTCTCTGATGGCGAGTTTGATCTCCAGCGGACCAAAGCGCTTGCTGGCCGTCAGGTCGAAGGCGTCGCGCGGCATCTCGTAGCTGTCCGGCACCCGGATGTTTCTCGAAGCGTCGCCGCCACCCGTGGTGCGTCCCACGCCCACGATGCGCTTGCCAATGCGGTTGTAGAGTAGGTTGACCGAGAGCTGCAATGGCTCATTGTAGTAGAAGATTCCCGTATTGACCAGATAGGGCGATTGTCCCTGCATGGGGCGATCGTACTCATTGCTACCCGGGGCAAACCGCACACGGCTATGAATGAGCGCCCCGTTGAAACTCCAGGAGAAGTCTTTCAGTCCGATGAAGTCGAACTGCTTGCGTATGTCGAGCTCCAGTCCGTAGTTGTTGGCGGATCGTGCGTTCATGTAGGAGTAGATGACGTCCGTGCCACCAGAGAGCGTGTAGACCCACTCTATCGGACTATCGAAATGCTTCCAGAAGGCAGCCAGCGAGATGACCTCTCCGCGCGAGGGATACCACTCGTAGCGCAGGTCGAGGTTGTCCACATAACAGTTGCGCAGGTCGAAGTTGCCCTGTACGTCGGAGGCGAGATCGAAGTCGTAATAGACCGACGGCGACACCTCTCTAAACTCGGGGCGGTTGACGCTCCGTCCATAGCTCACGCGCAGCTGGTGCTCAGGCAGAAGGTGGTAAGTGACATTGAGAGATGGAAACCAGTCGCCCTGACGGTAGTAATGGCTCTCGTGGCTCTCGACAGCCGACTTGGTGTTGGAGATAAGTTCCATGCGGTTGTACTCGTAGCGCAGACCAGCATGGGCCTCAAACTTGCCCAGTGGCAGTTCGGCCTCGATATAGGCAGCCCCCAGCAAGTTGTTGCCACTATAGTCGTTGAGTTTGTTGACATCCTCCAGGAGATAGAGTTTGTTGGCACCAAAATAGGTCTCGTCGGAAAGCAGGGCAGTCATATCCATCGATCGGAATCCCTCGGGCAACTGACAACCCTCGTGGTCGTACCAGTAGAAGAGGTTGCGCGTCTTGTACTTCCTCGTGCGATACTCCCCGTAGGCTCCCCCTTTGAGCGATGGACTCCACGACTCGAAGTCGAAGCGATGGGTATCGTTGAGTTGGAGGGAGAGGATGTGCTCGTCGAGCGAAGTCCACTCGCGCGAGATATCGTTCTGATAGAGCCACTGGTACTGATCACCCTGACTGGGATCTTCGCAGTAGAGGATATATTTTCTACGATCAGGCAAGCGACGGTTGGCATACGCATAGCCGACACTCCAGTCAAGTGCATCGCCACCGAAGGTATGCCGTCCCGTCAACTGTCCTGTATAGGTGGTGCGGCTCTGATAGTAGTACTCTGCCGACCGCTCTGGTTCCGACTGTGCGCTGACGCCCTGTCGGAGCGTGTAGCGGCTGTTTCCCAACTGATTGAAGATATTCTTCAACTGGTATTTGTTCTTTCCACTGGGACTCAGGAGCGTTAGGTTGAGCATGGTTCCGAGGCGCGCCGAGTGGGTGTACTGATCGTCGGTGGAGAGTCGCAACGGGTTGATACGGTCGTTGTCCGTATCGTAGGCTGCATAGAAGTTGTTGACCATGCCGCGGATCGTGCGATACTCATTGCTGTAGTTGAAAGCGCCGATGAGACCGAGTTTTGCCCCATCAAGACTCCAACTGCGACTCCAGTCAGCCGCCAGCTTGAGGTCGACCCAAGGAGTGTACTGGCGAACGCGCCAGTCGTTGATCAGTCCGTTGTGAAGGAGGTCGATCATCGGATTGCCGCCCCCATTGGTGCCCAGCGTGGTCGACGTGGCGTCCATACCGCCCGAGAGCGACCGCATCCCACTATCGAAGCCCAAGAAGTCGGTGGGCGACGACTTCGGCGAGAGGAAGGTGCGGAAGGCCGTCTGCGTGTTGCAACTGCCACCCAGCGTGAGATGGAGAGAGTTGCTGGTCGGAATTTCCTTGGTGTTGATGAGGATGAATCCGCCCGTGTAGTCGGCAGGATACTCAGCCGTGGGCGTCTTGACAATCATCATGTTGTCGATCTGTCCACTGGGAATCATGTCGAAACTGAAGGCGCGACTGTCGGCCTCGCTACTGGGCGCTGCCCCGCCATTGATCCAGACGTTGTTGTAGCGTTGGGAGAGTCCGCGCACCATCACAAACTTCCCCTCGATAAGGCTCACGCCAGGGATGCGGCGGATCACCTCGCCGGCGTTGCTGTCCTGACTCCGCTTGATTTCCTGTGCGGAGACGTTGCTCACGATGACGGAACTGGTTCGTGCGGCGTCGATCATGGCGGCATCCGTATTCAATCTCTTCACCGCCGTCACGGTCACGTCGCCCAGCTGCTGTTCGTCAGCCGCCAGCGTGATGCGCAAGTCATCTTCTGCGCCGTCGGCCTTAGCCCGAACTCCGTCAATATTTTTGGCTTTGTAGGATACATATTGGATGACAAGGGTGTAGCTCTTACTCTTGTCGAGACCCTCGAAGTGGAACTTTCCATCAATGTCGGTAGCCACACCCAGCGAAGTTCCCTTCACCTGCACGGTTGCACCGACCAGCGGCTCCTGCGTCTTGGAGTCGTCCACCATGCCCCGAATGTCCTGCGCCCATGCTCCTACGGGAAGGGAGAGCGTCAGCAAGGCAATGCCCGCGAGTCTATGATAACACTTCTTCATCTTTGTCTTTCGTTCGTTTCTCTGTTTTGACGGTGCAAAGGTATTCCGACGATGTGACAGAAACGTTACCAAGATATTACAAGACGATGAAGAAGGCAATATCAGCCCAACAACACGCTAAGCATGAGACAAAAGTGTCTAACAATGAGGCAAATAAAAGATTTGAAGAAATACTGAGAGACACTACCAAAGAAGCGTACAACAGGCTTCTACTTTGCGCTGATCCTTGGCGAACAGCCCAAAGCAGAAGCCACAGTCTTCGAATCAGTCGAACTCTTTGACGGAGACCAATTCATACTCCTCCTCCGGTTCCTCGGGCATTTCTTCGGAAGGTGAGGGCGGATTGGTGGCAGAGGGTGAATTGGAAGATGAGGACGAATCGGTGGACGGACCAGAGGGCTCGTCCTCTACGACGGGAGCAGCAGGAGCAGCGGAACGCAGGAGGCTGACCATAAGACGGGCGGCCTCGTCGGGAGCGACAAGGCGGCCCAGGCGGTCGGCGACGGTGCGGTAGCCCTGGAGCATTTCCTCGCGGTGGGGCTGACCAGGGAGGACGAGGAAGAGTTCGTTGATGATGCGGTAGATGGTGAAGTGGTCGGCAAAAAGTTCCTTGACCACCTCGGCATCGGCCACCAGGTTGACCAGCGAGATATACTTCACCTTGAGGACGTGATTGAAGCCGAAGCGTACCAGCTTGGGCACGGGCGTCTTGTAGCACACCACCTGCGGAACGCCCAGGAGGCAAGTCTCCAGCGTCGCCGTGCCACTTGTCACGAGCGCGGCCACGGAATGGGTGAGCAGGGCATAGGTCTCGTTGTCAACGATGGGTACCTGCTGTTTGCCCAACACCTTATTATAATAATCGCGGCTGATGGATGGTGCGCCCGCCACGATCATCTGATAGTCTTCGAAATGGCGCGCGGCCTCGATCATGGCCGGGAGGTTGTCCTTGATTTCCTGCTTTCGACTGCCTGCGAGCAGGGCGATGATGGGCTTTTCGGAGAGGGCGTGGCGCGCGAGGAAAGCTTCGCGGCTCTCAGAGTAGTCGCGGCGAAACTGCATCACTTCCTCGGCTGTGGGATTGCCGACATAGTGGATGGGATACTGGTGCTTCTGATAGAACGGCACCTCGAAGGGGAGGATGGAGAAGAGTTCCTTGACGTCTCGGCGGATGGCCTTGATACGCCACTCCTTCCAGGCCCATATCTTCGGCGAGATATAGTAATAGACAGGTATCTGCGTGTGCTTGTGGACGTAGCGGGCAATGTCGAGATTGAAGCCCGGATAATCGACCAGGATTACTACGTCGGGACGCCACGCCACAATGTCCTCCTTGCACCACTTCATGTTGCGAAAGATGGTGCGCAGGTGAAGCAAGACGGGCACGAAGCCCATATAGGCAAGATTCTTGTAGTGGCGCACGCGCTCGCCACCGACGGCCGACATGAGGTCGCCGCCGAAGAAGCGAAACTCCGCCGAGGGGTCATACTGGCGCAGCGAGGCCATCAGCCGGCTGGCGTGGAGGTCGCCACTCGCCTCGCCCACTATCAGATAGTACTTCATATCGTCAGAACTTCAACTTCCGCATCAATTCATAGTCGGTCACATCGATGGTAGATGGCGTGACGGCCACATAGCCGTGATTGAGAGCCCACTGGTCGGTATCGACGGCCTCGGGCTCATCGTTGTGGAAATGGCCCACCATCCAGTAGTACTTGCCACCACGCGGATGCTGACAATCGACCACCTCGTTGGTCCAGCGCCCATAGGTCATACGACACACCTTGATGCCACGAAACTCCGAGCCCTTGGGGAAGTTGACGTTGAGGCAGGTACCCTTCGGCAAACCCTCGGCCAAGACCTTCTCCGTCACCTGGCGCACAAAGGGTCGCAGGGCCAAAAGGTCGGCCTGAGGATCATAGTCGCAGGAGGAGAAAGCGATCGAGGGAATATACTTCAGCGCACCCTCGTAGGCCACGCCCATCGTACCACTGTAGTGGTTGTTGACCGTGGAGTTGTCGCCGTGGTTGATGCCGCCTACCACCAAGTCGGGCTTGCGGTCGAGCACCGTATGAAAAGCCAGCTTCACACAGTCGGTCGGCGTACCGGAACACTTGTATACCGTCAGCCCAACATCCTTACGGACCAGCTGGTAGTGGATAGGTTCCGTTACTGTCAGCGCACACGCACTTCCAGAGCGGGGTGCATCCGGCGCCATTACCACAATCTCGCCCAGCGGACGGAGGAATTTGATTAACTCGCTAATACCTTTCGCAATGATGCCGTCATCATTGGAAATCAATATCAAAGGTCTCTGATTTTCCATAACTTTCTTTTTTATTATCGTGCAAAAGTAGCTAAAAAGGCTTTAAACAGAATACTACAAAGATAATAATTCTTTTGTATTCAAAGATATTTTCAGAAAAGGCTAACTTTGTACCGACAATAATTGGAATATAATCATTCATAAAATCCATGCTATAATGAACACTTTTTGCCATTCTACCATTGCTGCACGCATCGAGACGGCAGCTGCCGCAATTATTCTGTTTCTAACAACCCTGACAAGCTGTGGCAGGAGCAGTTCTCCCGAGCCACTTGACCAATGGAATGACGGGACATCTACGCTTCACACGGCAGACCCGGTCATTGCAGAAGGCCGGAAGCTCTTCAACGACAAAGAATACCAAAATTTCCGACTCACCGGAGAAGCCCTCACACAACCCGGCTCCGAAGCAGGCCTCCTCTTTCATACGGACGGCGAGTCCGGTTATGAAGTGATATTCCGTAACGGAGACATCGACGGCACACGCAAGAGCGGCTCACTCGCCTCGGTGCGCAACCTCTATCGCTCACTCGCAAAAGATGGAGAATGGTTTGACTTCGAGATAACCGTACGCGGACAAAACATCATTGTCTGCATTAACGGAACCGAAGTTGTTTGCTATACCGAACCCGGACACCCATATCGCACAGAGGAGCACGCCCGGCAACTGCTGAGTCAAGGTTCCATTGCCCTGCAAGGCATACACGGCGAAGTGTCATTCCGGAATCTCGCCATCGAACGGCTTGCCAAGGAAGCACGCAACGAAGCCGACACGCTTGCTCCGGTAGACGAGCACACGGATGAGATAATCAGGCTACAGCAGCGCGATTTCCCAGTTATAGACTACCACGTTCACTTGAAAGGAGGGCTGACGAAGGAAACGGCACACGCCATGTCCATGAATTACGGTATCAACTATGGTGTCGCCCCCAATGCCGGAGAAGGAGGCGTAGGACGTATGCTGGCCGACGACAAAGAAGTGTATGACTATTTTAATGAAGTAAAAGAGATGCCATTCCTATGCGGTGTACAAGGTGAGGGACGCAAATGGACGGCAACTTTCTCGCAGGAAGCCTTGGGGATTTTCGATTACCTGTTTACCGACGCCATGACCATCATAGACCACAAGGGACGTAATTCGCGCATCTACCGGGCCGAAGAAGCACTCTTTGATGACATTACGCTTGAACAGTATATGGACCACCTTGTCGACCAAACAGTCCTGATTCTGACCAACGAGCCTGCCGACATTTATGCCAACCCTACCTTCTTGCCCGATACTATGGCGCATGATTACGACAAGTACTGGACGGACGGACGCATTGAACGCGTATTGGATGTATTGCAACAACATGGAATCGCTCTGGAAATCAATGCACGCTACCGGATTCCCAGTTTCGAGATTATCCGTCGCGCCAAAGCACGTGGAATCAAATTCACATTCGGTACAAACAATGTCGATGCCGACTTCGGACGACTGGAATACTGCGCCGAAGCCATCAAGCAATGCGGCCTCACAGCCGACGATATATGGTTCCCGTCGATGAGCACACGCCGCTCCCGCCCCATTGTCATATACAACCGATTCGAGTAGCAGGGAACAACCGCTGTCATCTTCACCAACAGAAACGATACACCTATGGACATTCTTCTCATCATCTTGGGCATCCTCTGCCTGATTGTCGGATTGGCAGGCTGCATCCTGCCTATGATTCCGGGACCGCCCGTAGCCTATGCAGGCTTGTTGCTTCTACATTTCACGGACAAGGCGCAGTTTTCCACCACGCAGTTACTTTTATGGCTGGCAGCAGTCGTCCTTGTACAGATACTGGATTATTTCGTCCCGATGCTGGGCAGCAAATACAGCGGAGGCAGTCGGTGGGGAACGCGCGGCTGCCTCATAGGCACCATCGTAGGGTTGTTCTTCATGCCTTGGGGCATCATCCTCGGCCCCTTTCTCGGAGCCTTTGCCGGCGAACTGATGGGAGGCAGCAAGACAGACCAGGCCTTGAAATCGGGGCTGGGCTCGCTGCTTGGATTCTTGCTGGGCACAGTAGTGAAATGTGTGATGAGTGCGTACTTCTGCTGGGAGTTCGTCAAAGCCTTGGTCTGACACCAGCTCCTCTCCTTCTGCCCGGGAACAACTTATCCCCCGACCATCTTCCACACGGTAGTCCATCTGCATGAGATGTACATCTCGAGCAACATGAGATGCACGTTTCAAACAACACGAGATGTACATCTCATGCAAGTAGAGAGAATAGTCCAAGCCAATGTCTTCCATTGGTTTACAAATCTTAATCTTCTGCAAGCGAGACAAAAAATCAGCTTCATTTCAAGATAAATACGTATATTTGCCCACTAAACAGAGAAAGAACGCTTTACGCGCAATTTACAAGAAGAAAAACAGCGGTAAACGTCTGTGAGTTATTAACAAAACAGCCGACTTATCAACCGTTTTTGCAATCTTTCTCCAAATTTGTAGGCGCTATCCGGAATTATCACTTATTTCGCTGCCAATAAATATTGAGATTATGGGAAAAATAATTGCTATGGCTAACCAAAAGGGTGGTGTAGGCAAGACTACGACGACAATCAACCTCGCAGCCTCACTCGCCACGCTTGAAAAGAAAGTGCTCGTTGTAGATGCCGACCCGCAGGCCAATGCCTCCTCAGGATTGGGTGTGGACATCAAGCAGTCGGAATGTACTATCTACGAGTGTATTATTGACCGTGCAGACGTACGCGAGGCCCTTCATGACACGGAGATAGACACACTGAAGGTAATCTCCTCCCACATCAATCTGGTAGGTGCCGAAATAGAGATGCTCAATCTGAAAAACCGCGAAAAGATACTGAAAGAAGTACTCGCTCCGCTGAAGAATGAGTTTGATTATATCTTGATAGACTGTTCCCCGTCTTTGGGTCTGATTACGGTCAACGCACTGACTGCCGCCGATTCGGTAATCATCCCCGTACAAGCGGAATATTTTGCACTGGAAGGCATCAGCAAATTGCTGAATACCATTAAAATCATCAAGTCCAAGCTGAACCCTGCCCTCGAAATCGAAGGCTTCCTGCTGACGATGTACGACTCGCGTCTGCGCCAGGCCAACCAGATTTACGATGAAGTGAAACGCCACTTCCAGGAATTGGTATTCAACACCGTCATCCAGCGCAATGTGAAACTGAGCGAAGCTCCCAGCTACGGCCTGCCCACCATTCTCTATGACGCAGACTCAACCGGAGCCAAAAACCACATGGCACTTGCCAAGGAATTGATAAGCAGAAACGAAAAGAAGTGATTATAGTGGTTAGTGATTAATGATTAGTGATAAATACCATATTTACAATGCACAAACAAATCATCCCGTATGGTTAAATTGTAAATCGTCAAATAGTAAATAAACAGATGGCACAAAGAAATGCATTAGGACGCGGGCTAGACGCCCTCTTCTCCATGGATGAAGTAAAGACCGAAGGCTCCTCCTCTATCAATGAGATAGAGCTGTCGAAGATTACGGTCAATCCCAACCAGCCCCGTCATGAATTCGACCCGGTTGCGTTGCAGGAGTTAGCCGATTCCATCTCCGAAATCGGCATCATACAGCCCATCACCCTGCGCAAGCTTAGCGACGACGAATACCAGATTATCGCCGGCGAGCGTCGTTTCCGTGCTTCGCAGCTTGCCGGACTGACAAGCATCCCTGCCTATATCCGCACTGCAGATGACGAGAACGTCATGGAAATGGCGCTCATCGAAAACATACAGCGCGAAGACTTGAACTCCGTAGAAATAGCCCTCGCTTACCAGCATCTGTTGGAACAATACGGACTGACGCAGGAACGCCTCAGCGAACGCGTAGGTAAGAAGCGTACCACCATTGCCAACTACCTGCGCCTGCTCAAACTGCCCGCCCCCGTCCAGATGGGACTGCAGAACAAGCAGATAGACATGGGACATGCCCGCGCTTTGGTAACGCTTGGCGATCCCAAACTGCAAGTGAAGATTTTCGAAGAAATCCTGGAGCACGGGTATTCCGTACGCAAAGTGGAAGAAATCGTAAAGTCACTGAGTGAAGGCGAAAGCGTGAAGAGCGGTGGTCGTAAGATTGCCCCCAAGCGCGCCAAACTGCCCGAAGAATTCAATATGCTGAAACAACAGCTCTCGGGCTTTTTCAGTACCAAGGTGCAGCTAACCTGCTCGGAGAAAGGAAAAGGTAAAATCAGTATCCCGTTCAATAACGAAGAAGAATTGGAACGTATCATCGGCATTCTTGATACGCTGAAGAAATAAATGAGGAAAAAAGGAAGAATATATCAGTTAGCCATTGCCCTGCTGCTCTGTTTTTTACAGATGGCAGGGATTGCTATGTATGGTCAGGACCGTCCACGTGCCGCTTCCAAGCGTGCGCAGCGGCATCAGACCGATACACTCAACACCGTGGTGAACCGGGACAGCCTCACTGTTGCCGACAGTCTTGCAGCCGAAAACAAGCGGAAGATGCTGGAAATGACTGCCAGCCCCGACCTGAAGGAACAGCCCGTGCCTACAGACAGTCTGCAAAAGGCCATCGACCCCAAAAGGTGGGTACCTAATCCCACAAAAGCCACCTGGCTTGCCCTCGTCATTCCCGGCGGTGGACAAATTTACAACCGCAAGTATTGGAAACTGCCCATCTTCTATGGAGGATTTGCCGGTTGTGCCTATGCCCTTACGTGGAACAGCAAGATGTATAAGGACTATTCGGCCGCCTACAAGGATGCCGTAAATGGTAATTTCAACTCCAGTACCATTACCGACCTGCTGCCTCCCAACTATAACTATACCGAAAGCCAGCTGACGGAGACACTACGGAAGCGTAAGGATACCTTCCGACGATACCGCGACTTGAGCATCTTCGCCTTTATCGGTGTATACCTGCTGTCCGTTGTCGACGCATACGTAGACGCAGAGCTGTCCAACTTTGACATCACCCCCGACCTCAGCATGAAAGTGGAACCTGCCATAATCAACAGCCAGATGACTGGTTCCTCTAATAAAAACGTCGGCGTGCAATGCAGTTTCCGATTCTAAAAACGAAAATTAAAGCATAAATTATTACCTAATGATACACAAGGCCATATATATGAAAAGAATTATTCTCGGTTCCTCGCTTCTGTTTTGCGCCCTCTTCACCACTCCGGCCATGCATGCGCAAGAAAGCGTGGAAGTGCTTATCCGCGAAAACGGCACGGAACGCCAGGAATCCATCGAGCTGCCCAAAAGCATGACCTATCCGCTGGACAGCCTGCTCAATGACTGGAAAGCCAAGAATTACATAGACTTGGGAAAAGACTGCAGCACCTCTACCGTAAACCCGATGTTCAGTGATTCTGTATACATAGACCGGTTGTCGCGCATGCCGACCGTCATGGAAATGCCATACAACGAGATTGTGCGTAAGTTCATCGACATGTATGCCGGACGCCTGCGCAATCAAGTTGCCTTCATGCTGAGCGCCTGCAACTTCTATATGCCCATCTTCGAAGAAGCACTGGATGCCTACGGCCTGCCGCTCGAACTGAAATACCTGCCCATCATAGAATCCGCTCTCAACCCTTCTGCCGTATCCCGCGCAGGAGCTTGCGGACTATGGCAATTTATGCTCGCCACCGGAAAGATATACGGACTGGAAAGCAATAGCCTCGTAGACGAGCGCCGCGACCCGATAAAAGCTACCTGGGCGGCAGCACGTTACCTGAAGGACATGTATGACATTTACAAAGACTGGAACCTGGTGATTGCCGCCTACAACTGCGGTCCGGGCACCATCAACAAAGCCATCCGCCGCTCGGGAGGGAAAACCGATTATTGGGAAATCTACAACTATCTGCCCAAAGAGACACGCGGCTACGTGCCCGCCTTCATTGCCGCCAACTACGTAATGACCTACTACTGCAAGCACAACATCTGCCCCATGGAAACCGACATTCCGGAAGCAACCGATACGGTGCAAGTAAGCCGTAACCTTCATTTCGAACAGATTTCCGACCTATGCGGCATCAGCCTGGACCAGATAAAGAGCCTGAATCCCCAATTCAAGAAAAGCATCATCCCCGGAGAGAGCAAGCCGCAGACGCTACGCCTCCCCATCAACTACATCAGTGCCTTCATTGACAAGCAAGACACCATCTATGCCCACCGCAGTAACGAGCTGTTCAAGAACCGCAGAGTCGTGGCCGTTTCCAATACACGCTCGACGGCACGTAGCAGCAAAGGCAGTACCGCTACGGGGAATGTCACCTACCACAAGATACGCAGTGGCGAGAATCTCGGCAGCATTGCACGGAAATACGGTGTCACTGTCAATCAGTTAAAAAGTTGGAATGGATTGCGCAGTACCAGAATCTCCGCAGGAAAGCGCTTGAAGATTTATAAATAAAGACATAAACGCTTGCCCGGTGTTGAAAATTGCTTATTTTTGCAAAAAGTGAAGTGAAGAAAGGAGAAAGCAGTATATGGAAGAAAATATAAGTCAGAAGGAAAAGGAAAAAGCCGAAGAGGAAATGATCGAACAGGCATTCCAAGAACTGTTGAACGACTATTTGGCCACCAAGCACCGCAAGCGCGTCGAAATAATAACCAAAGCATTCAACTTTGCCAACCAGGCGCATAAGGGCATCAAGCGTCGTTCCGGCGAGCCCTACATCATGCACCCCATTGCTGTGGCAAAGATTGTCTGTAATGAGATAGGACTGGGGTCTACTTCCATATGCTCGGCATTGCTGCATGATGTGGTGGAGGACACCGACTACACCGTAGAGGATATTGAAAACATCTTCGGTCCCAAAATCGCCCAGATTGTAGACGGGCTGACAAAGATTTCCGGCGGTATCTTCGGCGACCGTGCCTCGGCGCAGGCAGAGAACTTCAAGAAGCTGCTGCTCACCATGTCCGACGATATCCGGGTTATCCTCATCAAGATAGCCGACCGTCTGCATAACATGCGTACACTCGGCTCCATGCTGCCCAACAAGCAGTTCAAGATTGCAGGCGAAACACTCTATATTTATGCCCCGCTCGCCAACCGCCTCGGCTTGTACAAAATCAAGACAGAACTGGAAAACCTGAGCTTCAAGTACGAACATCCGGAAGAGTACCACGAGATAGAAGAGAAACTGGAAGCCACCGCCGTGGAGCGCGACAAGGTATTCAATGAGTTCACCGCTCCGATACGGGCGCAACTGGACAAAATGGGACTGAAATACCGTATCCTTGCCCGTGTAAAGTCCATCTACTCCATCTGGAACAAAATGCAGACCAAGCATGTCCCCTTCGAGGAAATCTATGATTTGCTTGCTGTCCGCATCATCTTCGAGCCCCGCAATATAGAGGAAGAGCTAAACGACTGCTTCGACATTTACGTCTCCATATCCAAGATATACAAGCCCCACCCTGACCGCCTGCGCGACTGGGTGAGCCATCCCAAAGCCAACGGCTACCAAGCCCTGCACGTCACCCTTATGGGTAACAACGGGCAATGGATTGAAGTACAAATCCGCAGTGAACGCATGAATGACGTTGCCGAACAAGGCTTTGCCGCCCACTGGAAATACAAAGAAGGCGGAGGCAGCGAAGATGAAGGTGAATTGGATAAATGGCTGCGCACCATCAAAGAAATACTTGATGACCCGCAACCGGATGCCATTGACTTCCTCGATACCATCAAGCTGAACTTGTTTGCATCGGAAATATTTGTGTTTACCCCCAAAGGCGAAATCAAGACTATGCCGCAGAACTCTACAGCACTGGACTTTGCATTCTCCCTGCATACCGACATCGGCAGCCACTGCATCGGCGCCAAGGTAAACCACAAACTGGTTCCCCTAAGCCACAAACTGC
>OHBP01000908.1_pt1 | contig 13332 bp, 16 predicted proteins | sample 1577471 | NCBI WGS metagenome assembly OHBP01 (sample SAMEA3879503, study PRJEB24766) | human gut metagenome | biome: human-associated habitat; feature: feces | place: USA | collected 1985/1987
GCAAGACCAGTGTGGACTGGTGCTTCTCCACCATGCCTTCCGAGGAGTGGAAGAACGGCGTGGGCAGCGCTCTGACCGCTTACGCAGCAGGCACCGGCGACTGGGACGGCGTTGTGACCGCCTTCGTCGATGGCTGGGCTAAGGAATACAAGCTGGCAAACGGCTAAGCTCCTGATCGGTCTATAAAAAAGAACTGAACAGGGAGGCGGGCGAAGAAGTTCGCCCCGCCTCCCCTTTTTTGTTAACCACTCCGCATATAGGAGGTACATCATGCAAAAAGCCATCAGCAAATATTGGCCGGTGTTCGTGCTGCCCACGCTGCTCGCGTTCATCATCGGCTTTATCTGGCCCTTTATCTGGGGCATTTACCTTTCGTTCCAGCGGTTCACTACTGTTAGCAAGACCACCTTCGTGGGCATCCAGAACTACATCAACGTATTTCAGGATTCCACCTTCCTGCACGCCTTCGGCTTTACCGCAGCGTTCACTGTAGTATCCACCGTGCTCATCAACGTCTGCGCCTTTGCCATTGCGCTGGTGCTCACCCGCGGCATCCGCGGCACCAACCTCTTCCGCACCGTCTACTTCATGCCGAACCTCATCGGCGGCATCCTGCTGGGCTACATCTGGCAGATCCTGCTGAACGGCGTGCTGGCCAACCTCCAGAAACCCCTGCTGGCACTGGACGCCAAGGCGGGCTTCGTGGGTCTGGTCATCCTGATGTGCTGGCAGCAGATCGGCTACATGATGATCATCTACGTCGCGGGCCTGCAGAGCGTCCCCGGCGACCTCATCGAGGCAGCCAAGATCGACGGTGCCAACGACCGTGAGATCCTCTTCAAGATCAAGATCCCGATGGTCATGCCCAGCGTCACCATCTGCACCTTCCTTACCCTGACCAACAGCTTCAAGCTCTTCGACCAGAACGTGGCTCTGACCGCCGGTGAGCCTGCAAACGCCAGTGAGATGCTGGCCCTGAACATCTACAACACCTTCTACGGCCGCTCCGGCGCTCAGTGGAAGGGCATCGGTCAGGCAAAGGCCGTGGTGTTCTTCCTCGTCGTCGTGGTCATCTCGCTCATCCAGCTTAAATTTACCCGCTCCAAGGAGGTGCAGCAGTAATGCCGAAAGAGAAAAAAATGTGGGACAACGTCCTCACCGTCATCATGAGCCTGCTGTGCCTGCTCTGGATCTACCCCATCGTCCTTATCCTGCTGAACAGCCTGAAGAAGGAAGGCACCTTCACCACCTCCACGGTCTTTAAGCTGCCCACTGCGGAGACCTTCGCAGGCCTGTCCAACTACATCTACGGCGTCACCAAGATGGGCTTCCTGTCCAGCCTCGGCTACAGCCTCGTCATCACCGTGTCCAGCGTGGCCCTCATCCTGCTGTGCTGCTCCATGACCGGCTGGTATCTCACCCGCGTGAACAACAAGCTCAGCAAGTTCATGAACCTGCTCATCGTCTTCTCGATGGTCGTCCCCTTCCAGATGGTCATGTTCACCCTTTCCAAGACCGCTGACAACCTCAAGCTGAACACCCCGTGGAACATCTGCATCATCTATTTGGGCTTCGGTGCCGGTCTGGCCGTCTTCATGTTCACCGGCTTCATGAAGAGCGTCCCCATGGAGATCGAGGAGGCCGCCATGATCGACGGCTGCAACCCCATCCAGATCTTCTTCAAGGTCGTCTTCCCCATCCTCAAGCCCACCATGATCTCCACCGCCATCCTTGAGACGATGTGGGTCTGGAACGACTACCTGCTGCCCACGCTGGTGCTGGACATCAAGAAGTACCGCACCATCCCCATGGCCATCCAGTACTTCCGCGGCGGCTATGGCCGCGTGGAGCTGGCTCCCATGATGGCCTGCATCATCATCGCCATCATCCCCATCATCATCCTTTACATGACCTGCCAGAAGTACATCATCGAGGGTGTCGTGGCAGGTGCAGTCAAGGGCTAAGACAAGGAGGTTTCATCCATGCGTGCGAGCGGCATTCTGATGCCCGTCTTCAGCCTGCCGGGGCCTTACGGCATCGGCACACTGGGAGACGAAGCCTTCGCCTTTGTCGATTTCCTTGCGGCTGCAAAGCAGACCTACTGGCAGATCTTACCCATCGGCCCCACAGGCTACGGGGACAGCCCCTACCAGAGCTTCTCTGCCTTTGCAGGCAACCCCTACTTCATTGATTACCGGCTGCTGGCAGCAGATGGTCTGCTGACGGAGGACGAGCTTCCCTCCCCTCAGCCCGCAGAGCGCATCGATTATGGCGCGCTCTACCAGCAGCGGCCCGTCGTCCTTCGCAAGGCGGCGGAGCGTCTGCTGGCGGCCCCCACTCCGGCCTACAAGGCCTTCTGCGAGGCCCAGAGCGACTGGCTTGAGGACTATGCCCTCTTCATGGCCGTCAAGGCCGAGCAGCAGCAGGCCGGACTTTCCGACTGGCCCGATGACCTGCGCACCCGGGAGCCTGCGGCTCTCGCCGCCGCCAAGGCACGGCTGGCCGCTGAGGTGGACTACCACAAGGCCGTGCAGTTCTTCTTCTACACCCAGTGGAATGCCCTCAAGGCCTACGCCAACGGCCACGGCATCCAGCTGGTGGGCGACATCCCCATCTACGTCAGCCCGGACTCCAGCGACCTCTGGACACGTCCGGAATTGTTCCAGACCGATGGAGCCGTCCATCTGACCAATGTGGCCGGGTGCCCGCCCGACGCCTTTGCCGCCGACGGCCAGCTCTGGGGCAACCCGCTCTACGACTGGCCCCGCCATGAGGCCGAGGACTTCCGCTGGTGGAAACGGCGTATCAAGCACGCCACCTCCATCTACGATGTCGTCCGCATCGACCATTTCCGGGGCTTCGAGAGCTATTATTCCATTCCCGCCGGGAACAAGACCGCTGCGGGCGGCCACTGGGAGAAGGGGCCTGACCGGGCCTTCATCGACGCCATGCACAAGGCGCTGGGCGAGGGCGGCATCATCGCCGAGGACCTCGGCTACCTTACCCCCGAGGTCAAGACCATGCTGGCCGCCAGCGGCTACCCGGGCATGAAGATCATGCAGTTCGCCTTCGACAGCCGCGAGCCGGGCAACTACCTGCCCTACACCTACCCCCGCAACAGCGTGGTCTACACCGGCACCCACGACAACGTGACCACCGAGGGCTGGCGTCAGAGCGCCAGCCCCGAGGACGTGGCCTACGCCTGCCGTTACCTGCGCTGTACGCCGGAAGACCTCACCGAAGCCATGATCTGCGCCTGCCTCTCCTGCGTGTCGGATATGGCCATCATCCCGCTGGCCGACTGGCTCCATCTGGACGCCGAGGCCCGCATCAACACCCCCAGTACGCAGGGTGCGAACTGGCAGTGGCGGCTCACCCAGCCGCTCACCCCAGCCCTCAGTGCCCGCATCGCCGCGCTGACCGCGCTGTACCACCGCGTACCGGGCGAGGAACTCTGAGCTTTCCCCATTCTCCGCTTCATCCTGATAGCAGCAGCGCCCCGCCTGCCTCTCCCTTATCGGAACGCAGATGGGGCGCTGCTGTTTTCTGTGTTTTCAGCGAAATTTTAACACAACATTTTTTCGGAGCCTTTACCGGGGCGTCCTCTTTATATTTTAGCGTTTTTCCGTCCGTTTCACTTGATTTTTGTGCTTTGGTGTCCCAAATCCCGTTCCGATTCTGTTTCTGCGCTCTCTTGTTGTTTTTCGGCAGTTATGCTATAATCCAGATAGTTTAGTCTCCGTCTCCGGCGGAGCGTATGTGTGAAAGGAGCATTCCCCCTATGGAACTTACATATCAGAGTCCGATGATGCCGGCTGCTTATGCCGTCATCTCTGCCGACGAGATGACCTACATCGACGGCGGTGCCCTTCAGATCGGTTCTTACCTCATCGAATTTCACCCCGAGAACCTTCTCACTGCCGCTGTGAACTTCACGGTCAACTTCGCCCAGCTGATGGGCAAGGCTGCCCTTACGGCGGCCGTGGGCGGTCTGCTTCTGATGCACGAGGACGGCCTGACCCTGTCCCAGTCCGTCTCCTATTACTGGGACGGCCAGAGCAAGGCCGGTAAGGTCGGCACCGTGGTCGTCGGCGGTCTCGCCGGCTGGTACGGCGTCCTCAAGGGCATCCAGATCTATAACACGGCAAAGTCCCTCTACATCGAGCTGAAGAACGCTTACGAGCAGACCAAGGCCAACCGCGCAGCGGCACAGGCCGGCGTTCTGGCGGCTGCATAAGCGCTTCTGCCTGACCCGATGGAGCGATAGAAAGGAGTCGTTGTATGAAACGTATCCAGATGCCTTCTTCCTATGCTGTTGTGACGGAAGAAGAAAAGGAGCTTCTGGGCGGCGGCGGAGCCTTCCGCGACGCTTGGGACTCATTTACGGACCACCTCCGCCTCAATGATTTCTTCTTTAGAGGCGGGCTGCTGTCTCTTTCCATTTCGTTCATCCCGATGCTGCTGTTCAATGTGGTCAAAGCCGGATTCCATGTGGCAGAAAACGTCCACACCTTCCTGTTCGGCGGCCCCAGCAAGGCAGCGACGGACATCGAGAACTACAGAAATGATATGCACGCTCTGCGCGAGGACATGAAAGCCCAGCGCCTGTGAGCTTTCCCCAAACGAAACGATGCCCTGCGGCGGTGGGTCTCCACCATGCCGCAGGGCATTTTCTTTGTGTTCACAGGACCTGCATCGCCCCCTGCTCCCGCAGACAAAGCAGATAGCAGCAGCCCGGGCCGAATATGGATTCCATTGCGGCACAGTAGCGCCCCACCAGTGCATCCGGCACAAAGGCCTGTATCGTCCCGGCAAAGCCGCCGCCCTGCATCCGCCATGCGCCCCCGCTCCCTGCGAGGATGCTCTGGCTGAGGGCCAGCGCCGCCGACAGGCCCTGACATTGGGGCGAGGCGGCGCAGTAGACGTTCTGACAGAGTTCAAAGGAGGAGTGGCCGCTCGCCTCCACCAGCCGGACAAAGGCGGCGAAGTCCCCCGCCGTGAGCGCTTCTCTCTGGGCAAGGGTGCGGGCGTTCTCCTCAAAATAGTGGATGGCCCGCAGCACGGCGCGGTCACCGCAGCACGCCCGCAGCCGGGGCAGCTCCTGCCAGAAGCGGGCCTCGCTGACCTCGCCCAGCACCTTCCCGCCCAGACAGGCCGCTACTGCCTCCATCTCCTTCCGGATGGCCGCGAACTCGCCGGTCAGCTCGCTGTGGCTGGCCCGGGTGTCGGTGACGCAGAGGGTCATCCCCTCCGGCAGGACACCGTCGGCGTGGATCTTCTCGATCTTCGGCGCAGCCGGGTCGGCAAAATCGGCAAAAAGCACGCCGCCCACGGCGCTGGTCAGCTGGTCCAGCAGGCCGCTGGGCTTTCCGAAATAGGCATTCTCCGCAAACTGGCAGATCCGGGCCAGCGCCGGGGCATCAAGGCCGCAGCCATACTCCGTGTTGAGGATGACCGCCATCCCCATCTCAAAGGCCGCCGAGCTGGAAAGCCCCGAGCCGCGGAGCACATCGCTGGCTGTGTAGGCATCGAAGCCGCCGATGCCGAACCCCTTGGTGCGGAAGCCATCGGCGATGCCCCGGATGAGGCTTGCCGAGTGGGTGCTCTCGCCCTGCTGCGGCTCGGCCTCGGTCAGGTCGATGACGTCCAGTTTGTTGAAGCCCCGGGATTTGACCCGGATGAAGCCGTCCTCGTTCCGGGACGCCACCGCCACGAGGTCAAGGGTGACAGCGCCCGCAAGGCCGTAGCCGTGCTGGTGGTCGGTGTGGTTGCCGCCCAGCTCGGTGCGCCCGGGGGCAGAATAGACCTGCACCTGCCGCCCCGGCCCATAGTAAAGTTCGAACTGGTCGAGTGCCGCGCAGTAGCGGCTGCGCTGACGGGCAAGCACGCTCTTGCTGCCGCCGTAGAGCGCGGCCAGCGCGGCGTCCCGCCTTCCCGCTGCGATCTCGTCTCTGAGCTGTCTGCTGGTTGCCATCCAGAACCCCTCCCCCTGCGCTCTCTGAGATGTTCGGTTTGTTACCGCTATTGTAATGCATCCGGTGCCATTTTGCAATTTCAACCCGCAAAAAAAGTAATTTTTGGTGTCCAGCCCAAAGAATAAGATGTACTTTTGTTGAATTTGCGGGGGCAAATGTGGTATACTTTGGCTATAGAGCCAACAGGCAGGAGGGAACCGCAATGGCAGACGTCTATAAACAGTCCTTCAAACAGAATTACACCAACAACATCGAGCTGTCCATCTTCAACTGCGGTCTGGAGCGCTGCGCTCCGGGGCAGACATGGGGACCCGGCATCCGGGACCACTACCTCATCCATCTGGTCGTCTCCGGCAAGGGGGTATTCGAGGTCGGCGGGCGCACCTACGAGGTGACGCCGGGCGATCTGTTCTTCGCCCGCCCCAGCCAGCTCATCCGCTATACGGCCGACGAGACCCAGCCCTGGGAGTACAGTTGGGTCGGCTTCAACGGAGCCTGCGCCCATAAGCTGGCCGCGCAGCTGCCCTTTACGGACACTGCCCCTGTCCACCATACGCAGGATCTTGAGGGGATGCGGACTGCCCTGAGCAGCATCTACTCCTCTCGCGGATTGCAGCCGCAGGATGAGGCCGCAATGGTGGGCTACCTCTACCTGTTCATCTCCGCCCTGATGCGGGAGACCAGCGAGAGCCGCCCCCACAGCACCTCTTCCTCCAGCCAGTATGTCCTGAACGCCATCAAGTACATCCAGTTCAACTACTCCCACGACATCTCCATCGACGACGTCGCCAAGAGCGTCGGTGTCTCCCGCAGCCACCTCTACCGGGTGTTCATGCTCAACGTGGGCAAAAGCCCCATTGATTACCTGACCGAATACCGGGTCAACGAGGCCTGCAAGCTGCTGCGGGGCGGCACCCTGTCCATCGCCGAGGTGGCGGCGTCCGTGGGCTTCCTCGACCAGTTCTATTTTTCGCGGGTGTTCAAGCGCGCCAAGGGTGTGCCGCCCAGCAAGTATATGACCTCGCAGGCTGACGCAGACGTCCAGCCCGCCCCTGACGAGACATAAGGAGAAATTCATCCATGCCCTTACAAAAAAATCAGCTTCTCACCCTGCGCATCGAGCGCCTTTCCAATGACGGCAGCGGCGTGGCCCACTCGTCGGAGGGCGAGGCCGTCTTTGTCCCGGGCACTGCCCCCGGCGACGAGGCGCAGGTGCGCATCGTCAAGGACTGCGGCCGGTACGCCTTCGGCATTCTGGACAAGCTGCTCACCCCCTCGCCAGATCGCATCCCGGTGGACTGCGCGGTAGCCGGCCCCTGCGGCGGCTGCAGCCTGCGGCATCTGGATTATGCTGCCGAACTGCGTGCCAAGCAGGAGAGCGTCGCCGACGCCTTCCGCCGCATCGGCGGGCTGGATGTGCCTGTGCTGGACGCCCTCCCCTCCCCTGAGGTAGACCGCTACCGCAACAAAGTCCAGTTCCCGGTGGGCCGCGATAAAGACGGCGCACCCTGCATCGGTTTTTACGCCGGGCGCACCCACCGCATCGTCCCCTGCCCCGACTGCAAGCTGCAGCCCGGCGTCCTGAACGACATCGGCAACACTCTCTGCGCCTTCTTCGCTGCCCACGGCATCCAGCCCTATGACGAAGAGCGCGGCAAGGGCCTCGTGCGGCACATCTTCCTGCGCCGGGGCGCACACAGCGGCCAGATCATGGTCTGCCTCGTCTGCACCCGCCCGAAGCTCCCCCACAGCGATGAGTTGGTAGCCCTGCTCCGGGAAAAGTTCCGCGATATTGCCACCATCCTCATCAATGTCAACGCCAAAAAGACCAACGTCATCCTCGGTGAGGAGAGCGTGACCCTCTATGGCCCGGGCTTCATCGAGGACACCCTCTGCGGCGTGCCCGTCCGCCTCGGCCCCCTCTCCTTCTATCAGGTCAACACGCTGGCTGCCAAGCGCCTCTACGGCGTCGCTGCCGAATACGCCCAGCTTGAGCCGGACGATGTCCTGCTCGACCTCTACTGCGGCATGGGCACCATCGGCCTCTCGATGGCCGGCCACTGCCGTGAGCTGATCGGCGTGGAGATCATTCCCGAGGCCATCGACAGTGCCAAGGCCAATGCCGCCCGGATGGGCGATGCCGTCGCCGCCAAGAGCCGCTTCTTCTGTGCCGATGCCGGCGAGGCCGCTGCCCGCCTCGCCGCTGAGGGCCTGCGGCCTGACGTCATTATGCTCGACCCGCCCCGCAAGGGCTGCGATGAGACGACCCTTTCCGCCGTCGTCCAGATGTCCCCCCGCCGGGTGGTCTACGTCAGCTGCAATCCCTCCACCGCCGCCCGCGACGCCGCGTGGCTCGGACAGCATGGGTATCGCGCCGAGAAGGTGCAGCCCGTGGATCTGTTTCCGCGAACGAAGCATGTGGAGACAATAGTGTCGCTACAAAAAGAAACCTTGTAGAAATCCTTAGATTTAGGCACTTTTCCCGTCATGTGGTGTTTAACGCCGAGGGCGATAAATTCCGTAATAAGTGTATTGAGGACTATATCACGGTTTCGGTAGTCATTGATATGGAGTGTGGGAACACAAAAAATTAAATAGTTGACTGAAAAGGACATCGTGCAAACGGTGTCCTTTTCTTATGGGTGGAAGCCGCAGACTTTTTCAAAATCTGCGGCTTTTCTTTTTGCCCAAATGCAGAAAGGAGGCGACACTATGAATTTTACTTCCGGCCCTGACCGGGCCTTTGAACGGCTGATGCAGGAAAAGCCCGGTTTCGATCACTACGACAGCGGCGGGGCGGACGCGCCGGAGGATTGCGGCACCTGCCGTTTTTATCGCCCGGATTGGAAATATCAATTCTGTGTCTATGCGGAGTGTCCCTATCAGCCGGGCAAGCTCACCGCCCTTGCAGCGGGGCCAAATTCACAGTGAAAGGAGCTGATTTTGATATGGCAGTATTCCGTGTGGAGAAGAACCGAGGGTACACGGTGATGTCAAATCACCACCTGCGGAATAAGGCCCTGTCCCTGAAAGCCAAGGGCCTGCTGTCACAAATGCTGTCCTTGCCGGAAGATTGGGACTACACCCTAAAGGGCCTGTCCCTTATCAACCGGGAAAGCATCGACGCGATCAGGACAGCGGTATGGGAGCTTGAAAAGGCTGGATATATCAGGCGGGAGCAGGGACGCGACCCGAAAGGCAAAATGGCCGATATGGTTTATACCATCTACGAACAGCCGGTGTTGGGAAACCCGGTATTGGAAAATCCAACATCGGCTGACCCGGTGTTGGAAAATCCGACATCGGATAATCCGGCGTCGGAAAATCCAACGCAATTAAATAAAGAAGTACAAAGAACTAACTTACCAAGAAAAGAAAAATTAAATACAGATGGACAAAGTACCGATTCCATTCCTATCCCATCCCTGACCCCTGCCCCTTTTGAGGACGAGGCAGCGGCTACGCCGCCGGAACGGAAAGGAACGGGAAAGGATGAGGCTGTACGGATATATCGGGAAATCATTTTGGAGAATATCGAGTACGACTATCTCATTCAGGACAAAAGCATTGACCGGGAGCAGCTTGACGAGATCGTTGACCTGATGCTGGAAACTGTTTGTACTTCCCGAAAGACAATCCGTGTTGCCGGGGACGACTACCCCGCCGAGCTGGTGAAATCCAAGTACATGAAGCTAAACGGTGAGCATATCCGCTTTGTGCTGGACTGTCTACGGGAGAATACAACTCGCGTCCGCAACATCAAACAGTACCTACGGGCTATGCTGTTTAACGCCCCATCCACGATCAATAACTATTACACCGCGCTTGTGGCTCACGATATGGCACAGCCTGATTGGGGAAAGCCCAAATCCGGCCAGCCGGACGAAAGCCTGTAACGAGAAAAGGAGGACGACCCTATGAAACAGGGCGCATTGATTTTTGACGAGCAGACAGACCGCTATGACATCCGTTTTGATCTGGCCGACTACTACGGCGGCCTCCACTGTGGGGAGTGCTTCGACGTGATGATCGGCGGCAAGTGGCGGCCCACCCGCATTGAAATGGCTGACCGCTGGTATCTTGTCGGCATCCGGGCCGACGACCTTTCCGGCCTGCGGGTACGGATTTGACCCATATCTACCTGCGGCGTCTGGTGGTTCCGCCTTAGACGCCGCTTTTGACTTTCTGACAAGGAGGGATGCGATTGCAGGAAGAAGTCACCCAAAAGACCATTGCCCTGTCCATGAAAACGGGCAAGCTCACGGCCCAAGTGCTGCAAGCGGCGCTGAAAAAGTACCTGCAACACCGGGCCAAAAGCAAGAACACGCTGCACCACGGCCAGCAGAGCCTAAAGCAGCTCAAAAAACACGGGGCCGCCCTCTCCAACATCGAGATCACCGAGGCCAACATTGGAGCGTTCAAGCCCTGTGCCAAGAAATACGGCGTGGATTTTACCTTGCGAAAGGATAAGACCACCCAGCCGCCCCACTATGTTGTGATCTTCAAGTCCAAGGACGCGGACAATCTGGAACAGGCGTTTCGGGAGTTTACCGCCAAGACGCTTTCCAAGGAGCAGCGGCCCTCTATCCGCAAGGTTTTGTCTGCTGTGAAGCAAAAGGCAGCGTCCCAGACCAAGCAGCGGGCCAAGGAGAAAATCAAAGAAAGGGGGCTGGAACTGTGAAGCCTGACGTAAAGAAACTATTGATTTTGAACCTGCCGTATCTGATCTTTGTGTATCTGTTTTCCAAATGCGGGCAGGCGTACCGGCTGGCCGCTGGCACTGACCTGTCGGGGAAGCTCTTACATCTGGCAGACGGCTTTTCGGCGGCCTTTGCAAATCCTCTCCCCAGCCTGCATCTGTTTGACCTGTGTATCGGCGTCGCCGGTGCGGTGATCGTGCGGCTGGTGGTGTACTGCAAGGGCAAAAATGTGAAGAAGTACCGCAAGGGTATGGAGTACGGCAGCGCCCGCTGGGGGACGGCCAAGGACATAGCGCCTTATATCGACCCCAAGTTTGAAAATAACATTCTGCTGACCCAAACGGAACGGCTCACTATGACCGGCAGGCCAAAAGATCCCAAGACGGCCCGGAATAAAAACGTGCTGGTGATCGGCGGCAGCGGTTCAGGGAAAACGAGATTTTTTGTGAAGCCCAACCTTATGCAATGCTTCCCGACCACGGACTATCCAACCTCATTTCTGGTAACTGACCCGAAAGGAACCCTTGTTCTGGAAACAGGAAAGATGTTCCAGCAGGCGGGCTACCGCATTAAAATCCTGAACACCATTAACTTTTCCAAGTCCATGAGATATAACCCATTTGTATATATCCATTCGGAAAAGGACGTGTTAAAGCTGGTAAATACCCTCATTTCCAACACCAAGGGCGAGGGGGAAAAATCGGCGGAGGATTTTTGGGTCAAATCGGAACGGCTGTTTTATACGGCTATGATCGGCTATATCTGGTACGAGGCCCCAGCGGAGGAAATGAACTTCACAACGCTTTTGGAGATGATAAACGCCAGTGAAGCCCGCGAGGACGACCCGGAGTTTCAAAGCCCCGTCGATCTCATGTTTGAGCGTTTGGAACAGAAAGACCCCGACCATTTTGCGGTGAGGCAGTATAAAAAATTCCTGCTGTCCGCTGGCAAGACCCGTTCCTCTATCCTGATTAGCTGCGGTGCCAGACTTGCGCCATTTGACATCCGGGAGGTACGCGAACTGATGGAGGACGACGAAATGGAGCTGGACACCATCGGGGACGAAAAGACGGTGGTGTACCTCATTATGAGCGATACGGACACGACCTTTAATTTCATTCTGGCTATGCTCCAAAGCCAGCTTATCAACCTGCTTTGTGACCGGGCCGATGATGTGTACGGTGGGCGGCTGCCCGTCCATGTACGCCTTATCCTTGACGAGTTTGCCAACATCGGCCAGATTCCAAATTTTGATAAATTGATCGCCACAATCCGAAGCCGGGAAATCTCGGCTTCTATCATTTTGCAAAGCCAGTCACAGCTAAAGGCCATCTACAAGGATGCCGCCGAAATCATATCGGACAACTGCGATTCTGTGCTTTTCCTTAGTGGGCGAGGCAAAAATGCCAAGGAAATATCCGACGCGCTGGGCAAGGAAACGATTGACAGCTTTAACACATCGGAGAACCGGGGCAGCCAGACATCCCACGGACTGAATTATCAAAAATTAGGAAAGGAGTTGATGTCCCAAGACGAAATCGCCGTGATGGACGGCGGCAAGTGTATCTTACAGCTTCGTGGTGTGCGTCCGTTTTTATCCGAGAAATTCGATATTACCAAGCATCCCCGCTACAAGTACCTTGCCGACGCCGACAAGAAGAATACCTTTGACGTGGACAGATTTTTGACCGCCACGCGCCGGAAACGGCAGCAAGTGGTGACACAGGATGAAGTGTTCGGCCTGTATGAAATTGATCTGTCGGACGAAGACGCCGCCGCTGAATAACCAGCGGCATTTTTTATACCCAACAACCAATCAAAAAAATCATTATGAGCCGAAAATCGGCAGAAAGAGGTAAATTTATGGCATTTTTCAATTCCGCAGTTTCTACTTTGCAGACTATCGTGATCGGACTGGGCGGCGCTCTGTGTGTATGGGGCGGCATCAACCTGTTGGAGGGCTATGGGCAGGATAATCCGGGGGCAAAATCGCAGGGCGTCAAGCAGTTTATGGCGAAATAGATGTAATAAAATCAGAAAGGAAAAGCACAATCCAGACGGAACCGGCGGCGCGGTCAAGAAATATTGTGGAAACACAAGGTTTCTGCTATAATGGTGGAGAACACTTGACGATAGAGAAGGAGGCGGGAGCCTATGCACATCAGTTATCAGCCGCTATGGGACACCCTAAAGGAGCGCGGCATGAGGAAAGAGGACTTGCGGCTGGCCGCCGGTCTTACCACCAACATGATCGCCAACATGGGAAAGGGCGAGCATATCAGCATGAAAACGCTGCTGCGTATCTGCGGAACGCTGGACTGCGACATTTCCGATGTAATTGCTTTGGAGCGGGACGAGGCCCCGGAGCTGGGGCGGCGCGGTAACTCCGGGCCAGCCTGACCTGAAGCGGCCAGCCATAGACGCACCCCCTGCTGGGACACTTTGTCCCAAAGCTGGAGGCATGACCGCCCACCCCAAACCTCTGGACACTTTGTCCCGCCAGCGGGCGGCGGCAACAGAATACAGATCCACCCAAGCAGGAAACTTCGGTTCCCTGCTTTTTTATTTCCACCTCCTGCGCCGGAAATTCATGCCGGAGTGCTTGATAAGCGGGGACTTGCGGAACAGCTTTTTCAAGGTGGTGCGTTCTTCTTCCG
>OHBP01000912.1_pt1 | contig 13313 bp, 6 predicted proteins | sample 1577471 | NCBI WGS metagenome assembly OHBP01 (sample SAMEA3879503, study PRJEB24766) | human gut metagenome | biome: human-associated habitat; feature: feces | place: USA | collected 1985/1987
CTTCAAGCCGGTAGTGAAATTCATCGGTCCGTTTTATCTGGATAAAGGAAAACAGAAGACGCACACGCTGAAACTACCAATGTACGTAGGTTCTGTGCGTACGATGGTGATAGCGGGGCAAGACGGAGCTTATGGAAAAGCGGAAAAGACTTCTTTCGTGCGGACACCATTGATGTTGTTGTCCACACTACCCCGTGTGCTGAGCACACAAGAAGAGATTACCGTTCCGGTGAATGTTTTCGCCATGGAGAAGGAAGTGAAGAATGTATCAGTATCCATCCAGGCTTCAGGTGGAGGTGTACAAGTGATCGATCCCAATAAACAATCCATTACTTTCAGTCAACCGGGTGACCAACTCGTTTACTTTAAGATAAAGACCGGAAGTAAAACAGGAAAAGCAACAATACATATCACTGCCAGCGGTGGCAGTCAGCAGGCGAAAGAGACCATTGCAATCGAAGTCCGGAACCCGAATCCGGCAGTGACCTTCCGCAACAGCCAATGGGTGGAAAAAGGAGAAAGTGTAACACTTCCTTATTCATTGAATGGTGCTTCTCCGGCAAATAGCCGTATGCTGCTGGAAGTTTCACGCATTCCTTCGGTAGATATCAGCCGCAGGTTCGACTACCTGTATAATTATCAGCATCATTGCACGGAACAGCTGACTTCCAAAGCTCTGCCGTTATTGTTCGTCAGCCAGTTTAAAGCTGTGGATGAGGAAGAAGCTCAAAAGATTAAAGCTAACGTACAGGAAGCGATACGGCAGCTCTATGCACGCCAGCTTCCGAATGGCGGTTTTGTTTACTGGCCGGGGAATGCCAGTGCTGATGAGTGGATTACTTCTTATGCGGGCATGTTCCTCGTATTGGCACAGGAGAAAGGCTACGCTGTCAACTCGAATGTACTGAATAAGTGGAAACGCTTCCAACGTGCTGCTGCCCAAAACTGGCGGATGCCGGATCAAGATGACAGTTGGGGTTACTGGCAAACGGGAGTGCAACAAGCATACAGATTGTACACACTGGCATTAGCCGGTGCACCTGAGCAGGGCGCCATGAACCGGATGAAAGAACAAGCTAACCTGCCTCTGCAAGCCAAATGGAGACTGGCAGCCGCTTATGCCCTGACAGGTAAGATGAAACCGGCTGAAGAACTGGTATTTAAGGCAGAAACCACCGTTACCCCTTATTCCTCACAGAACTATATCTACGGTTCGTATGATCGTGACGAAGCTATGATACTGGAAACTTTACTCCTGATGAATCGCGACCAGGCGGCATTGCAACAGGCGAAGAAGGTATCCAAGAATCTGGCCGAAGAGAATTGGTTCAGTACACAGTCCACTGCTTTCTCATTGATGGCGATGGGACGTCTGGCTGAGAAGCTTTCAGGTACTTTGGATTTCACCTGGACTTGGAACGGAAAGCAGCAACCCGTAGTGAAATCAGCCAAGGCTGTATTTGCAAAGGAACTGTCCACTTCACCGGCTTCGGGTAATATTATAGTAAAGAATGAAGGTAAAGGTGCATTAAGTGTCGACCTCATTACACGCACGCAATTACTTAATGACACGTTACCCGCAATATCCAATAACCTCCGCCTGGACGTAAAATATACGGATATGAACGGAGCGACAATATCTATAGATGATATCAAGCAAGGAACAGACTTTATGGCAGTCATCACTGTAGGTAATATCAGTGGAACCACTGCTTACAGTAATTTGGCATTGACACATATTCTGCCGTCAGGTTGGGAAATTTACAATGACCGGTTGATGACTCCGGAAGCGACACCTACCCGTGAGTATACCTATCAGGATATTCGTGACGACCGCGTATTGACTTACTTCGACTTGCGTCGCAGTGAATTGAAAAAGTTCACCATAAGACTGCAAGCTACATATGCAGGCAATTTCATTTTGCCGGCTATCCAGTGCGAAGCCATGTATGACGGTTCGGCACAAGCACGAACCAAGGCGGGAAGAACGACTGTCAGTAAGTAACATGCCACTGAGCAAAACTATCCAAACTCCCCTCCTTCTAGAAGGAGGGGTGCCCAAAGGGCGGGGTGGTAGGTAAGAAAAGAGTTCCTTATTAATTCATAGGTATTTTTCATTCTACCTACCACCTCCCCCCTATGGGGTACTCCTCCTCCCGGGAGGAGGAGAATTAAGATAGTCATATTTAAATATTGATGAAGATTCAAATTATAAAGTACTTCAAACAACTGTCTATCACCAGAAAAGTAATACTCATACTTATTACAATTCTGGTGATAGGCTATATCTTTTGCCTCCCCCGGCAACTTTTCCATGTGCCCTACTCCACCGTCGTCACTGACCGGAACGGTGAATTATTGGGCGCACGCATTGCATCCGACGGTCAATGGCGCTTTCCACCCCGGACCACTACTCCGGAGAAAATAAAGCAATGCCTCATCACTTTCGAAGACAGGCATTTCTATCACCATTGGGGAGTCAATCCTGTCTCCATTAGCAGAGCTGCCTACCAAAACCTAAAGAATAAGCGCATTGTAAGTGGAGGAAGTACCCTCACCATGCAAACAATCCGTCTGGCAAGAAACGAATCGCGCACTTTTGGAGAAAAGTTCATAGAAATGATCTTGGCCACCCGACTTGAGTTTCGCGCTTCAAAAGAGAAAATCCTGTCTATGTACATCTCACACGCTCCTTTCGGAGGAAACGTAGTAGGGCTCGATGCCGCTGCCTGGCGATATTTCGGACATCCCGCCGAAGAACTGTCCTGGGCAGAAGCAGCCATGCTGGCAGTACTTCCAAATGCACCCGCCATGATTCATCTCTCCAAATCACGACAATTATTACTTAATAAAAGAAACCGTCTGCTAAAACAACTATATGCACGAAAGATTATAGATAACTCCACTTACGAACTGGCTATCAGCGAACCACTCCCCGACGAGCCTCATCCACTCCCCCAAACCGCTCCCCATCTAGTCAGTCGCTTCTATCAGGAACGAAACGGAAAATATTCCATATCAACCATCGACAGGGGTATTCAAACCCAAATAGAGAACGCAGCCGAACGTTGGAGCAATGAATTTAACCGGAGTGATATACGCAACCTGGCAATTCTGGTGATTGATATCCGAACCAATCAGGTTGTAGCTTATTGCGGCAATGTCAATTTCGAACGGAAGCAAGCCGGTAACCAAGTAGATGTTATTCAGGCACCCAGAAGCACGGGAAGTATTCTGAAACCATTTTTATATTACGCCATGTTGCAGGAAGGCAGTCTGCTACCTCATACGCTACTGCCCGATATACCGGTTAATATTAATGGCTTTACACCTCAAAACTTCAGTTTGCAATTCGAAGGTGCCGTTCCTGCTTCGGAAGCTCTTGCACGTTCATTGAATATTCCGGCAGTGACGATGCTACAAAGATATGGTGTTCCCAAGTTTCATACTTTTCTGAGGCAAATAGGCTTAAAAACAATCAATCGTCCGGCTTCCCATTATGGTTTATCACTCATTCTGGGTGGAGCGGAAGCTACCCTGTGGGATGTAACAAATGCGTATGCTTACATGGGGCGGAGTTTATTGCAGCTTCCACAAACAGAATGTAGTTTGCTGCTTGCGGACGCTGAAGGATCAGGAGAATCAGAAGTCTTCGCTTCGGGAAAAACGACGGATACTTTCCAATCGGGAGCCGCATGGCAAACCTTCAATGCGTTAACCGAGGTGAATCGTCCCGAAGAAATAGACTGGAAATCAATCCCCTCCATGCACCCCATTGCCTGGAAGACCGGAACAAGCCACGGATTCCGCGATGCCTGGGCTGTAGGAGTCACCCCTCACTATGCCGTAGGTGTATGGGTAGGGAATGCTACAGGAGAAGGTAAACCCGGTCTTGTAGGAGCACGGACAGCCGGTCCGGTTTTGTTTGATGTATTTAGTCTGCTACCTCCGACACGGTGGTTCAAACGCCCGGGAGATGTCTTTGTCAAGGCTGAGGTATGCCGGAAATCCGGACACTTGAAGGGTAGGTTTTGCGAAGAAACAGATACTTTACTGATTCTTCCTGCCGGACTAAAGACGGAAGCTTGCCCTTATCATCACCTGATCACCCTTTCAGCCGATGAAACTCACCGTATCTACGAGAATTGCGCAAATTTGGAACCAACTATCCAGAAGTCCTGGTTCACTTTACCACCTGTATGGGAATGGTATTACAAACAACATCATCCGGAATACAATCCGCTTCCTCCCTTCAAAACGGGCTGCGGAGAGGATGCATTGCAATCCATGCAATTCATCTATCCACCCATGAATGCCCGTATTGTGTTACCCAAACAGATGGATGGAAGTCCGGGCTTTCTAACCACCGAGCTGGCTCACAGCAATCCAGGTACCACCATTTTCTGGCACCTTGATAACACTTATCTTACCCAGACACAAGACTTTCATAAGATCTCACTACAACCCACGCCCGGAAAACATTCACTAACAGCGGTAGACGAAGCAGGAAATACAGTAACCACTACATTCTATATCAATTAAGGTTATCTGTTGATGAAACCGGTCAGCATACCATCCCCCCCGAACAGGTGATGTTTTTGTACAAAAAGATTCCATTTTAGTCTTTTTAATGAAAATACCTAAAAGAAGTGAGTGCATAGTTACCAAAAAGTGGCTACATTTGTATCCCGAAACAGTGTCAGAAGAAAACACCTTGTTCCAAAAAACAACCCCAACACTAGAATTAGTGAACATTGTTTTTTGTATATTTGTTAAATCTTAGAAGCGACAAGCTTTAATCAATTTATTAATACCAATTAAGTTATGAAAACCAATCTTAGTTCTCAAATCACTCTCAACAGAGTCTCCCCCAGGTATTATAGGCCTGAGAATGCATTTGAAAGGTCGGTACTGACCCGACTGGAAAAAATCCCAACCGACATCTACGAATCGGCAGAGGAAGGCGCCAACCACGTTGCCTACGAAATAGCTCAACTTATTCGTGATAAACAGAAAGCCGGACGTTTCTGTGTATTGGCATTGCCGGGCGGTAATTCTCCCCGCAACGTATACTCAGCCCTTATCCGTATACATAAAGAGGAAGGCTTGAGTTTCCGCAACGTTATCATATTCAACCTTTACGAATATTATCCTCTTACATCAGATGCCATCAACAGCAACCTGAATGCCTTGAAGGAAATGTTCCTTGATCATGTAGATGTTGACAAGCAAAATATCTTTAGCCCGGACGGTACAATTCCTAAAGATACCATCTTTGAATATTGCCGCCTGTACGAGCAACGCATCGAAAGTTTCGGTGGATTGGATGCCGTATTACTGGGCATCGGACGCGTAGGTAACATTGGTTTCAACGAACCGGGTTCCCGCCTGAACTCCACCACCCGTTTGATTTTACTGGACAACGATTCACGCAATGAAGCATCCAAAATGTTCGGTAGCATCGAAAGCACTCCGATCAGCTCCATAACAATGGGTGTTTCTACCATCCTGGCTGCCAAGAAAATCTATCTGATGGCATGGGGTGAAGACAAAGCCAAAATGGTAAAAGAGTGCGTAGAAGGTGCAGTAACGGATACCATTCCGGCATCTTTCCTGCAAACTCACAACAATGCTCATGTAGTTATCGACCTTTCTGCTGCCGGTAACCTGACACGTATTCACCGTCCGTGGCTAGTGACTTCCTGCGAATGGAACGACAAACTGATTCGTAGCGCCATCGTCTGGTTATGTCAACTGACAGGCAAGCCGATCCTGAAACTAACAAACAAGGATTACAATGAAAATGGTTTGAGCGAACTGCTGGCTCTGTTTGGTTCAGCATATAATGTGAATATCAAGATCTTCAACGATCTGCAACACACCATCACCGGATGGCCGGGCGGTAAACCAAATGCAGACGATACTTATCGTCCCGAACGTGCGAAACCGTATCCGAAACGTATCGTCGTATTCTCTCCGCATCCCGATGATGACGTAATCTCCATGGGTGGTACAATCCGCCGCTTGGTAGAACAAAAGCATGACGTACACGTGGCTTACGAAACTTCCGGTAACATTGCCGTAGGTGACGAAGAAGTAATCCGCTTCCTGCATTTCATCAATGGTTTCAACCAGATCTTCAATAATAGCGAAGACAAGGTAGTTGTTGATAAATATGCAGAAATCCGTAAATTCCTGAAAGAGAAGAAAGATGGTGACATCGATACACGTGACATCCTCACAATTAAGGGCTTGATACGTCGTGGTGAAGCACGCACTGCTTGTACGTACAATAATATCCCTCTGGATCATTGCCACTTCCTTGACCTGCCGTTCTACGAAACAGGTAGAATACAGAAAGGTCCGTTGACCGAAGCTGATGTGGAAATTGTGCGTAACCTGCTGCGTGAAGTGAAACCTCATCAAATATTCGTAGCCGGTGACCTCGCCGATCCACATGGAACACACCGTGTTTGCACAGATGCCGTATTTGCTGCTATCGATCTGGAAAAAGAAGAAGGTGCAAAATGGTTGAAAGATTGCCGTATTTGGATGTATCGTGGTGCGTGGGCCGAGTGGGAAATTGAAAACATTGAAATGGCAGTGCCCATCAGTCCGGAAGAACTGCGTGCAAAACGTAATTCAATCCTGAAGCACCAGTCTCAGATGGAAAGTGCACCATTCCTAGGCAACGACGAACGTTTGTTCTGGCAACGCAGTGAAGACCGTAACCGTGGTACCGCCGCATTGTATGACAATCTCGGTTTGGCATCTTACGAAGCAATGGAAGCATTCGTGGAATATATTCCGCTGTAAATGTTTGCTAAATAGAAATAAGAAGAGTGGGAAGCTAAGGTTTTCCACTCTTTTTTTGCGTAGAGATTCTATCACAGAGAGATCAATCTCACAGAAGTTTATTCGTTATAAGAATATGAAAAAAAGAATATTATTAGCCATTTGTTGCTTTGCCTTTACCTTCAACGGAAAACTGGGAGCACAAGATATCGAAGTGAACGTGCAAGATCGCCTTCAATCTTTCTTCCGGGAATATACTACCACAACCGTAAATATAGGAACTTGTAAACTGGATAGTTTCCGCATCAATCACCAAAAGAAGAAACTGCTCATCTATGCCGATGAAAAGTTTTCCTATCAGCCTTTTCGGCCGGAAACAGTGGATGCCATTTATCGATATCTGAAACAGATATTACCAGGTCCTGTGAACTACTACGATCTAACAGTAGTAACAAGCGGAAAATCTATCGAAGACCTCATTCCAAACTTATACCGGAAAGGAAAGAAAGATAAATCCCGTCTGTACAGCGGACTGGAATACAAGGGTGAACCTTGGGTGACACGACTTTCCCGTCCTTACGACGTCAGCCGGGGATTGGAAGGTAAGCATATAGCTTTATGGCAAAGCCACGGGAAGTATTTCATTAACAAAACAGGCGAATGGGGTTGGCAACGCCCCCGGTTGTTCTGCACTACAGAAGACCAGTTTACACAATCCTTTATTCTGCCTTATGTTATCCCAATGCTGGAGAATGCCGGTGCCAACGTATTTACCCCCCGCGAGCGGGATACACAAAAGCAGGAGGTCATTGTCGATAATGACGGAGCACAGAATTCCCTCTACCTGGATGTGAAAAGTCGTAAAGCTAAATGGGAGCAAACAGGACTCCCCGGTTTTGCCTGGCGAAAACAGGTTTACCGGGATGGCGAAAATCCTTTCGTCAGTGGTACCGCACGTTTTGCCCCTACCGAAAAGAAAAAAGATAAAGCCTTTGCCGAGTGGATACCCGATATTCCGGAAACAGGAGATTATGCTGTATACGTCTCTTATCAAACTTTGCCTAATAGCGTAAGTGACGCCAAATATATTGTTTTCCATAATGGAGGAACCACTGAGTTCAAAGTTAATCAGCAGATAGGTGGTGGTACGTGGGTGTATCTCGGTACTTTTTCTTTTGATAAGGGAAAGAACGATTATGGCATGGTGGTACTTAGCAATGAAAGCAAACAGAAAGGTGTAGTCTGCGCTGATGCCGTACGCTTTGGCGGTGGAATGGGCAATATAGAACGCGGTGGAGAAACCAGTGGAATGCCTCGCTATCTGGAAGGTGCCCGTTATTCTGCACAATGGGCCGGCATGCCTTATCCGGTTTATGGCGGACGTGAAGGTAAAGATGACATGTCTGATGACATTAATGTACGTTCCAGAATGATTAACTATCTGTCCGGCGGTTCGATATTCAATCCCAAAGACAAAGGTTTAGGAGTACCTTTTGAACTCTCAATGGCATTGCACAGCGATGCGGGTGCCAGCAAAGAAGATAAAATCATAGGTACGCTCGGCATATATACCACCGATTTCAATAACGGAGTACTCGGAGCCGGAACAGACCGCTATGCCTCCCGAGACCTTTCCGACATTCTGCTTACCCAACTCCAGCGGGATATCCGTTCCAATTATGCCATAGATTGGACTCGTCGCAGCATGTGGAATCGTAATTACAGTGAAACGCGACTGCCCGCCGTTCCTTCCACTATTATCGAATTACTTTCGCACCAAAACTTTGCCGATATGCGCCTCGGGCATGATCCCAACTTTAAATTCACTGTAGGACGCTCTATTTATAAAGCTATTCTGCAATACCTTTGCAATCAGCATGGCAAAGATTATGTAGTACAACCTCTTCCTGTAAGTAACTTTGCTATTCGCTTCGGTAATAAAAAGAACACACTGCAACTTTCCTGGAATGGTGAAGAAGACCTGTTGGAACCAACAGCCAAACCGCGCGAATACATCGTATATACCCGCATCGGTCGTGGAGGCTTTGACAATGGCGTACGTGTCAGCAGTCCCTCTTATACCGTAAAGATAGAACCCGGTATTGTCTATTCCTTTAAAGTAACCGCAGCCAACCGAGGTGGAGAAAGTTTTCCATCCGAGATTCTTGCAGCTTATAAAGCAAAAAGAGAAAAAGGACGTATTTTGATTGTCAATGGTTTCGACCGCCTCAGTGGGCCAGCCGTCATTGATACCCCCACTGAAGCCGGATTCGATTTAACGAAAGACCCGGGTGTACCTTATTTATATGACATCTCACTTTGTGGTGCTCAAACAGAATTCTCCCGCAAACAGACCGGGAAGGAACTGGGACGTAGCGGTAGCGAATGGGAAGGAATGCGAATTGCCGGAAATAGCTTCGATTATCCGTTCATACACGGAAAGGCGATACAGGCATCCGGAGATTATAGTTTCGTGTCATGCAGTGATGAAGCCGTAGAAAGCGGACGTATTCCATTGGAAGCTTACGATATCGTAGACTATATCCTCGGACTGGAAAAAGAAGACCGCCAAAGCAATCCGGCAAGCAATGCATATTACAAAACCTTTTCCTCTGCCATGCAGCGAGCACTGACCGCTTATTGCCAATCCGGTGGAAATCTGCTTGTGAGCGGTTCCTATCTTGGCAGCGATATGAACGGTTCGCAGGGAGACCGGGAGTTCACACAAAACATTCTGAAATATGCCTACGGACAATCCATCACCGATAATCGCTCAGGAAATATTAATGGTCTGGGACGTACATTCAGTATCCCCCGCCTATCCAATGAGTACGCTTATCCCGTAACAGCTCCCGAATGTATTCTACCGACAGATACTGCTTTTCCAGTGCTCACCTATACTTCCGGAAATCAAAGTGCTGCCATTGCCTATCAGGGCAACTACCGTACCTTCGTTATGGGGTTCCCATTAGAAAGTATTGAACAGGAAACGGATCGCAACGCTGTCATGGCTTCTATCCTGCAATTCTTTCAAGCAAAAAAATAAAAAACAATGCGCCTAATTAAAAATAACGCTTATCTTTGCTCTCAGAGTATAAACCTTTAAAAATATAAAACACTATGTATACTATACAAGCAAACCCCAGCGGTACCCGCAGTTTAGAGATATCCGAAGAGAACCTGGCAACCATTGAGAAATACGGACTTTTCCGTCATCTTATCGACAGTAATGGTATTGTAGACGAATCTGTTCTGGAAAAACTGAGACTGAATATCCGCTCCCTCATCGCATCACAAGAAGAAGACAGCAAAGACTTGCTCGACCTCTGCATCGACGTGATATACCACAACAATATGAAAGCCTTTGGATTACAGCAACTGATTAAGCTCTATCTGGAATGGTTTTCAAAGCAGGAACCCATAGAAGAGGAATAATAAAATGAAAACAATCGACACGTGTGGTCAAAAACTTTACAGTCCTCTCATCCCGGCCGTCAAAGCCATGTGCGAAGCTACACTGGGTGAGAAACTGGAAATTATCATGAATGATACTGCTGCCTTCAATGATTTAAAAGAATATCTCGCAGAACAACAAATCGGCTTTCGTGAGATTTACGATGGCGAACAAATGACGGTACAATTCACCAAAAGATAAATTGTGCAGTAAATTGCAAATCATCATTCATGATCGTATCCGGAAATAAGAAATAAAAAAACGAATCCTGTTTCAGCATAAGAAAGCTTCTAACAGGATTCGTTTTATATTATTTTCTCTCATTCAATTATACGGATCCATAATCAAGGGTACTACAAACCAAAATGTAGAACCTTTATTGACCTCAGATTCCAAACCAGCCCTACCTCCCAAATTTTGGATAATAGTTTGTGAAAGTGTCAACCCCAGACCTGTTCCCGGTACTTCCCGATCCAACTTTTTAAAACTGGAAAATATCTCTTGCTGTTCTTCTTTCGGAATTCCAATTCCAGTATCAGATACATAAAAGTAAACCTCATCCGTTCCCTCCATACGGCAACTAAAGCGTATCTCACCTGATTTGGTAAACTTGATCGCATTATGAATCAGGTTTGCCATCACCTGAATGATGCGTTGGCGTTCAGAATACATGATAATAGATTGCACTGAGTCTTCACAAATCAAATCAACTGAAGGATTATTGGATAGTTTCACCTTAAACATACCTTCCAACTCTCTTAACAAGTCATTGGCATCAAATTCAGAATACTCAAAATTCAAAGTTCCGGCTTCTATCTGCGAAAGATCAAAGATATCATTTATCAAACGTAACAAACGCTCATTGTTCTCTGAAATAATATCCATATACAATTTCTTTTCCTCTTCATCAGAAGCGGTAGCTATTAATCCCGAAAAGCCGACAATCGCATTCAATGGTGTGCGGACTTCATGACTTATATTCGCAATAAAAGTGGATTTTAATCTCTCTGCAGATATCGAGTTCTTTCTCTCAATATTCAGCAACCTTTGAACATTCTGTAGTTCCGTCACATCATAAACCGTCAATACCATATGATCTTCCCCGTTAATAACAACATAAGCACCCGATACTGAAACATCACAAGGAATCACTTTGTCTTCTTTGTCATTCAGAAGATTCATAGAAGCATTTACTTTTTGGAAACTCTCTTTCTTATGAAAAGCTCTTCCAATAGCCGCGCGGATACCACAAAGTTTACACTGCTGATGCATACCACATTCGCCGGCTTCAGCAGCATTCCGGCAATGCAACAGGTCACCGACCTTTTGTGTCATACCAACCTCAGGAGCTGGAAGCTTATTCAAGGAATAGTAATTGGTATCGCAGACTATAAAATCTTTATCTATCAGTAAAAAATAAGCATTGATATTCTGCAAAATCATAGTTGTCTGATCGAGTTTGCGTTGTATCACATCTTTTGATTCTTCATACGGAGGTATTTCCATAATATATAGATTGATTTATATTTTGCTTGTGCCATCTGCGTACAAAAGTATAAAATATAAGGATATAACAGACGATTCTTTGATATTTTTGTTAGCCTCTATCTCACGAGATGGATTTCATCGTCTCACGAAGCTGTTTTGCCCCGGACTTGGGGAAGAGCCGCAAGCATCATCAACAGCAATTTAACTACGCATTTTCTGGCTGAACCTCATTTTATGCGTATCTTTGCGGCATGAAAGAATATCGACTGACTGATTGGTTGCCCACAACGAAAAAAGAAGTGGAGTTGCGCGGATGGGACGAACTGGACGTTATCCTGTTCAGTGGTGACGCCTATGTAGACCACCCTTCTTTCGGGGCTGCTGTTATCGGACGTATCCTCGAAGCAGAAGGTTTGCGCGTGGCGATTATACCTCAACCCAATTGGCGGGATGACTTACGCGACTTTAAGAAGTTAGGACGTCCCCGCCTGTTCTTTGGCATCAGTCCCGGATGTATGGACTCTATGGTAAACAAATACACTGCCAACAAGCGTTTACGTAGTGACGATGCCTACACACCGGATGCACGTCCGGATATGCGTCCGGATTACCCTTCAATTGTTTACACCCAAATTCTGAAGAAATTATATCCCGACGTTCCCGTCGTATTGGGAGGTATCGAAGCAAGCATGCGTCGCGTGACGCATTACGATTATTGGCAGGATAAGCTTATGAAAAGCATTCTCGTAGAAAGTGGTGCTGACTTGTTGATTTACGGAATGGGAGAAAAACCGGTGGTGGAACTGATAAGAAGATTCAATGATAAGCGGCTATCACTAAATACCATTCCGCAAATTGCTTACCTATGCAAGACAACGGATTTCATCAGCGAAGAAGGAGATATCCGTCTCTTTTCTCATGCTGAATGTCTGAAAGACAAGAAGAAGCAGGCTGCCAATTTCCGCCACATTGAAGAAGAGAGTAATAAATATACTGCTTCCCGTATTACACAGGAAGTGGATGGTATGACTGTTGTTGTCAATCCTCCTTACCCACCCCTGACGGAAGCTGAACTCGATCATTCGTACGATTTGCCCTACACCCGTCTGCCTCATCCCAAATACAAAGGCAAGCGAATTCCGGCATACGATATGATTAAGTTTTCGGTAAATATCCATCGTGGGTGTTTCGGTGGTTGTGCATTTTGCACGATCTCGGCACATCAAGGAAAGTTTATTGTAAGTCGCAGTAAAGAAAGCATTCTTAAAGAAGTAAAGGCACTAATGGAACTCCCCGATTTTAAAGGGTATCTGAGTGACCTTGGCGGTCCATCTGCCAATATGTACCGAATGAAAGGGAGGGATGAGAACATTTGCAAGAAATGCAAACGCCCCTCATGTATCCATCCCAAAGTTTGTCCGAACCTGAATACCGACCATCGGCCTTTACTGGATATTTATCATGCGGTAGATACTTTACCCGGCATCAAAAAGAGTTTCATCGGTAGTGGTGTACGCTACGACTTGCTCTTGCATCAAAGCAAAGATCCGGCAACTAATAAAAGCACTGCTGAATA
>OHBP01000922.1_pt1 | contig 13152 bp, 7 predicted proteins | sample 1577471 | NCBI WGS metagenome assembly OHBP01 (sample SAMEA3879503, study PRJEB24766) | human gut metagenome | biome: human-associated habitat; feature: feces | place: USA | collected 1985/1987
CGATAATCCGGTCACCTCTCTTAGTAGTTTTATACACTAACTTTCCGTTAGCATCCGAATAAACCCACTGGCTTTTGCCTGTCGGTTCCTGCCCCATAACGGATAAGGGGAAAAGAAGGCATAATAGATAATAAATGTTCTTCATTCTTTCTCTTATTCAATAAAGTTAATTAATGGTGTAACAAAGGAAAAGGAAAAAAATGATTTCCATTATATAGATTGTCTCAAAAGCTTGTAAAAAAAGAGCAAACTTCTACTACTGAGAGTAAAAGTTTGCTCAATATTGGTTTAACTAAATACTTTAATTAAGAGATTATGTATTTTGGTATACTATTTTAATGGATCGAAATCACCACTTTCCCAACCAATAGTCTGTTGCAGTTTAGGATTTTGCTCAAAGTGTTTGCGAGCTAATCCCTGAAAGTAATAGTTGTCTTTCACATCCCATTGGTAAGTTTCGTCAATTCTCCAGGTTTGAGTAGTGAAGTACTTGAAATAATTTTTCGTCATTAATTCCGGATCGCTCTTTATCATAGTGATAAAATCTCTTCGTGCCATAGCAGCATATTCGTTCTTCACTTGTATTTCAATTCTGTAACGAGAATATCCTTGCATATCAGAGAATATTTTGCGACGAAGCAAATCCCAGAAACGTTTGCCTTCATAAGCCAATTCAATGCGGCGTTCATAAAGAACGGCATCAATCAATTCTTGTTGACTCATATTTGCTTTTAAACCATAGAGCCCGTCCGCATTGGCCGTTATGCCGGCTCGTTTACGAATATCTTTCAGGATTGTATAAACTTCATCTGACTTATTTCCCACTTCCGCTGCACATTCAGCAAGATTCAATAACACTTCTGCATAACGCATTTCAATCCAGTCCATGTCACCGTGATCCTTGGCTTCGGTAGCTGTCTTTTCAGGGATAGAGAACTTGCATGAATAAAATCCTGTGCCAGTCGGGCTATGAGTATCTTCGCCACCTTTGTAAGTGTACATGCAACCTTGAAACCATTCCGGCATACCATTCAATGGATATTCAGCGCCATTGTAAACGATGATATCATAGAAACGGGGGTCACGGTTCAACCAAAACATACCGGTAGCATCAGTAGCAGTAGGATCAAAAGCTTCCTTCACACCATCACCATTTACATCTACTCCCGGAGTAGTACCGTCAGCCATTGGAAAAGCAAGTGCCATATCCAATGTAGGATGGTGGTTACCGGTAGCTCCTACCGAAAACTCCAACGGACGAAGCCCTGCCATGAAATTGTGTGTACGCACCGGATCAAGAAAACGGGTAGTGATTACAGTCTCAGAGGTAGTTTCTTTTGTCCATATCTCCTTATAAATAGGATGTAAAGCACGTTGTCCATTCTCTGACAGTTCCTTTTGGGCCGCTAAGCAGGCATTGTATGCTGTTTGCCAACGGGTGCGATCATTGTTCGGATTAAATTGTTTACTGGCATAAGTCAGCAACACACGTCCTTTGAAAGCCATAGCTGCTCCTTTGGTGATACGTCCAAAGTCATTTTCCCCCCAAATACTGGGTAATGAGGCTGCTGCATCATCAAGATCTTTCACTATCTGGTCAATACATTCTTTTGCTGTATTCCGAGTAACATATAAATCGTCACTATGTCTGTCCTGCGGAGTTAAAATCAGAGGTACACCTCCATAAATTTTCACCATCTCAAAATACTGATAAGCACGTAAGAAAAGCGCTTGTGCCTTTATACGGTTTCGGATGTCCTCGGACAAACTACCTCCATCAATACTGGTTAACAGAACATTGATAGTATATATCTTGTCATAAGGCCAGTGTTCTCCTAGAGGACCTCCAGCGGTAGCTACTGCCGTCAGTCGACCATGAATAAAATCACCACCTCCGTTACCCTCATCACTATATTTAGAATAATCACCACTAAATGACGGCAGATTATCTTTGTAGCATTTATCCAAAAAAGCTGTAGACAGAATCTCACTATTCCATGTTGCCTTTTCGCTGACAGCTGTCAAGTCGTCTTTATCCAATACGGAAGTACAACTGGTTAAGCTTGCAAATGCCAATGCTGTAATAGCTATTATATGTTTTGATTTCATAATATTCAAGTGTTTTTTATATAATTAGATCGTTATATTCAAACCAAATGAGAAGTTTCTCATAACAGGATAGTCTGAAATACTCGTTGCTTCGGGATCCATCCATTTTACTTTATCCTGTAATAAGAAGAGGTTTGTACCATTCAGGAAAAGCCTTGCCTTATCAATGCCTATCCGCTGAACGAATGTCTTCGGCAAATCATAAGATATGGATATATTTTTGCAACGTAAGAAAGAAGCATTACGTACCCAGAAGGAAGAAGCTTCATTATTTTTGTACTGTGTAGCGCCTGGCATTGAAGCATTTGTATTCTCCGGTGTCCAGTGGTCATTATAATATTTGAATGTACTTGTATGGGCATTGATACCATTACCACGGAAATCCATCAACTTCTTATGACCGGCCATTCCTTGGAAGAATATATCAAGCATGAATCCTTTCCATTTACCGCCAATCGTGAAACCATAAGTGATAGGAGCTACTTTATTTTCAATAATAACAACTTTGTCATCATCTGTAATGATACCATCCGGTTCATCACTCTCAGGACCACGGACATCTTTGTATATCAACATACCTAAACCGGGTTTCTGTCCCTTAATGGTCATATTCGGATTTTCTTCCATATATTGCTGCAACTGTTCCTCGGTACGAATCATACCAATACATTCAAATCCCCATTCACGGCTCAATGACTGACCGATTTCAGATTTGTACGTCCGGATATTTTCTGCTTCATCTTTCTTGGACCACCAGCTGTTCGCAAAGCTAAAGTTACCTTTTAAATAATAGTCCACCTTACCGATTCTGTCATTGTATCCCAGTTCTACTTCAAAACCACGGGATTTGACCTCAGAATAGTTTTCTTTTGGCAAAGATGCACCAAATGTAGTAGGTACACTTACATTCAGGTTATCAAGAATATCGTATGTACGTCTGTAGAAATATTCAAAACTGAAATCAAATTTATTTCTAAACCAACGGCTATCAAAACCGATATTATAAGAAGTTGACTTCTCCCAAGTCAATTTAGGATTAGGAACTTCTTTAGGTTCCAATCCATAAGATAAACCATTGAATACAGCACCTGTAGTAATTCCGTAGCGAGCCATCCATTGCCAACCGCCAATAGCATCGTTACCTAATGTAGCAATAGAACCGCGCAGCTTCATGTAATCGATAAACTTGATATTTTCTGAGAAGAAAGGTTCACTGGAAATACGCCATCCTGCTGAAACAGAGGGGAAGAAACCCCAGCGTTGATCAGGAGCAAATTTTGTAGAACCATCGACACGGAATGCAGCTTCCAGTAGATACTTGTCTGCATAAGCATAGTTCAAACGACCTACATAGGAAAGACGACCACTTTCGCTCACAGAACCAGCCCCAACAATAGATTCAGAAGCATCACCACTTGCACCAAAAAACTCCGGCATTTCCCAAGTGATTAGTTTGTTGCGCTGTGCATCAAATTTCTCACTATCACCTTCAGATTGTTCATAAACAAATAATGCACTCAAATCATGGTTACCAAACTTACGGTCATAAGTTACAAATAAGTTTAATTGATATTCTTCTGCCAACTGGTTTTCTTTAAATACATAGTTGCCGTCATCACGAGTTTTGGTAGATACTACTACATTGCTTGGGTCAATATAATGATTGTTTGTTCCGGCAGTCTGGAAATTGTACATTTCATACGGGAAGTTCACCTTTTTAATTAATCGATTATCCAGTGTACGGTTATACTGTACTTTCAGTTTCAGCCCCTTTACAAAAGGAACTCGATATTCCGCAGTTGCATTGACGTTAACGTTTTGCCATTTCTTAGTATGTAAACCTGATTCTTCGCTAATAAGCATTAATGGATGCCATTCTATAAAGTTACCTACTGGCATTCCATCAATCATACTTGGGATCATCTTGGTACGGAGTAATAATCCCTTGTATAAATCATTCATACGATCACGGTCACCGTCGGATTTCCAATTGGGTTTGGTATCTTTACGATTATCTGTACTGATATTCAAACCAACTGTAAAATTCTTACTGACATCAGCGTCAATACTAGCTCGGAAATTATATTTAGAATACTTCAGATTATCAAATGAACCTACATTATAGAAATAAGAGCCACCAATAAAATAACGTACTTTTTCGGTTCCACCAGTAATATTGATAGCATGACGCGTAGACCATGGAGTTTTCCATGCATCATCCAAAAAACTATAATCAGTTGTCTTGAAATGTGCCAACTCGTCATCTGTATACCAGGAAGACTTAGTAGTCGGATCTTGCTGTTCTACATTCGGAATCATAGCAGCTACATCGATACCTACCGTACCAGTATAATTGATAGTCGGTTTTGCGTTTCCACCTTTCTTAGTAGTAATCAATACAACGCCATTAGCAGCACGGGCACCATAAACTGCTGCCGATGCACCATCTTTCAATACTGATATATTAGCCACCTCACTGGCATCCAGTGCATCAAATGCCATCTTATCTCTTACCACACCATCAATAACATACAACGGATCAGAATTATTAGGAGTACCTTTAGCACGTACACTGAAAGAGGCTGAAGTTCCCGGTTTACCTGTTCCTTGAGTTATATATACACCTGAAAGGCGTCCTGCTAATGCTGAAGACAGATTAGCTGATGGAAAATCTTCAATAGCTTTGGCATCAACACTAGTTACACTACCCGTCACACTTCCTTTTTTCTGCGTACCGTACCCTACTACCACTACTTCATCCAAAGCTTGTGAATCCTCAATCAAGACTATCTTCAGTTTACTTTCAGTAACGACTTTGGTTACATCCTTATAACCAATGTAACTGAACTTAAGAGTCGAACCCTTAACACATTTAATAGAAAAGTTACCGTCAATGTCAGTGATTGCTCCGTTAGTAGTATTCAGTTCTGCAACTGTCACTCCAATTAATGGTTCACCATTCTGGTCTTCTACGCTTCCTGTTACTGTTATATTCTGAGCTTGTACTATAGTACTAAAAGAGAAGCTCAACAGTACCAACAAAATACGCCATAATAGCGATTTTGACTTGTGTTCTTTCTTTTTCATTAAAACTACTTTTTTGATTAGACTTAAATAAACAAAGCATTTTTCCAACGCTTTCTCGTTTTATTATTAAATGATTTCCATTACATAAGCCACAGCATATGTATATAAAAAATATACATAACTATAAAATTAGTATTGGAATATTCATAATGTGGTTAGACTAACAACGATACAAAGAAAGGAATGAATTTATTAACCTAATATCACTTACATCTCAAAAGTTTGCAATTTTATTGCAATAGATAATAATTTCCCAAAGAATAACTTCATTTTATAGAAGAATCAGTTTAAGATATTTTTCATGGCAGAAGAGTTGAAAAAATTATTTTATCCGTATGATAATAACCCCGTTCGCCCCTTTCATTCCATATTCAGAGCCATCTTTTTTAATTTCGACTTCTCGTATATCTTCTACTGACACTGCATTATTGGCTTCCTCCAATGAATTATATTCGGTTCCGCCTACAATGAAAAGCGGTTCGGTACTGAGGGCAAAAGATGAACTTCCCCGTATTGAAGCCTTCATTTGTCCGTTTGAATAATTAATCTGCAATCCGGCAATATTACCTCGCAGCAAATCTATTAAATTGTTGACGTCTAATTGCCGGATTCTCTCATAAGTGATAATATTGCTATTATAGGTTTGTTCCGGTATTTCCTGATACATGCAGGTAATCGTTTTGTCATTCGTGGCATAGCGCAATGAATTCTTCCCTAGATGTATGGTATAGGTTGGAATTCCCGACATAGGCACATAAGCCACCAACTTCCTGTTAGGATATACCAACAGTGTATCGCCTGTTTTCACATTATCCAGTTCAAATGTTCCTTTTGATGAAGTGGAAAGCATCTTCATGCGCCCCTTTACCCGCATTTTTATCTTTTTGGCCGGTTTACCCTTTTCATTCAAGATAACTCCTGCCACATTGTCCTGTGCTGTTCCCACCAGTGAAATCAGAATAGCTGATAATAAAATCAGAATACGATGTTTCATATCTTTATAATATTAATAAAAAGAGAGAATATTCAAACACAATGTGTATGTCCAATATTCTCTCCTTTTTCGATGAATGAAATTGATTATTTATCTTTCACGAGGTTCGGCTGTGCAGATTGTACCGTTATCAAATACAAATAGATTATCGGCAAAAATAACGACTTTGTTGTCCAATCCGAAACCAGAACGGGATACATAATACTGATCCTGTACACTAGCTAACGCACTGCTCTCAAAATATTTCTTGCCATCATAGTAAATAATGAATTTCTTATTTGCATCGATTGATACCGCAATAGTTTTGAAAGCATCCTTTTTAAACTTAAAGTTTGCCGTATCCGTACCTTCATCTATTGTAATATCTTCCGTCTTTCCTGTTGTCACATTAGTTGTTGTATAAGTTGCTTTCCATGCTCCTGTTTTGGGATAGGTCGTAAAGCATGCCTTAGTTACATAAAACGTGGCATTATTGATACGGGCAAATTCAATACGGATCTCTGCAAAATTATTATCTGAAGGACAAGCATTTACTGCATAGTCCACTTGTGTGGAGAAAGGAACAGATACATTATCCCAGCTACGGGCAAAACGTCCGTCAGCTTTAGTGGAAGTTAATTTAACTGCACCATTCGTTCCCTTATTAGCGTCAAATGCTACTGTCATAGATGCATTAGACCAGCCTTCATTATAATAAGGAGTCTCAAAGTTAGAGTAAAACAGTTCGTCCAGTACTGTCATTTTGGAACGACGGGTTTCTTTCTTACCACCACATTTCACCGTGCACCAAATTTCATAAGTTCCGGCTTCATTCGGAGCTTTCCATACATTCTCAAATAGTCCTTGAGGATTTGTCATGCTTCCACCATCGCATCCCCATTCATAACTAACATCTGTATCATCACTGAGTTCGGCAGAAACAAATACTTTCACCACATCATTGCGGCAAAATTTTGTGCCGAAAGTGTTCAATGAAACAATATTTACACTGTCATCGTCTGAACAGGAAGTGAAGATCACACATATTAATATAGCAATATTGAATACTAGTTTTTTCATACGTTTCTATATTATTAATTTATTCTTGACCCAAAAAATATCTCGATGGGCGAGGTTGCCACCAGTCAGATACATGGATATAACCATCACGTGCATGAATGTTAGTGGTGCGGCAACTACCGGAAGATGCAGCTAACAATCCTCTAAAATTCCATTCAAAATTATTCAATTGAAGCGGCAGGTTACGGTCATGTCCGGCCTTGACACACATTACTGCAGTATCTCCTTGAAGTGTCTGACCATCTTTGTTATAGGAAAAGCTACCTTCTCCATAAGTCCCAAGCCAACGGTCCGAAGAATCTATATTAAAATATGACCATTCTCCTCTTACAATATGATAAGTCAGCAATTCTTTTACCACTTTCTTGTCATATTGCTCCCACGCAGTAGCAGCTGCGGCTTCCGTAGCTCCTGGAAGCATCACCGGATTTTTCTTCCAAAAACAGTTATCCCCACTGCTAAGAGCGCTATTGGTCAGCAATATATGCGTATTTCCTGCTTCTTTATACAAGTCTTCAATTCCTGCATACTGAATACCTTCAATTAAAGAACTGAATATATCAGGACGGCTCTGGATAAATTCCCAGATTGTCATATTTACCTTATTATCCGCTTTTTTTGCTTCATATTCCTCGTTGCTTTGAAAATCAAGGTCAAACAAGGTGCATGAACTCAGTGAAATGCAAAATAAGGCCAGACTTATAAAATATCTAAAGATTTTCATATTCATTATTGTTTAAAACATTATTGTTATTCTTCATAAGGTTTATTCTGTTGTCCTCTCATAGATGGGTTCTTACGGAATACATCCTGATTCAGAGGCCACAAAATTCTGCCGTAACCGCCAATCTGATTAGCTTCTTTCTCAGCACCAATAACAAAACCTTCCGGAATTCTCTGATCACCCAAGTCTTCATTCTGCAAATATGGATCTAAATATTCTTTTACCATATCATTGCGTACCAAATCAAACCAACGTTTACCTTCTGCCCAAAGCTCAATGGTACGTTCATCGATAATCAACTTAATCAAATCTTTTTCGGTTGGGTAATCCTCTAAAACTGCAGTATTTTCCCAACCTGCACGTTCACGTATTTGATTGACGATATTAATCGCACCTTGATAATCTTTATGCGTACCTAATACTAAAGCTTCAGCTTTTAGCAACAAGATATCTGCTAAGCGATAAATTGGCATATGGGTAGAACATGATCCGTTAGCAACATAGGAATATCCGGGCCTGCCATCATTAGCAGTTGCTCCGTATTCTGTGAATTTCGGGCATTTAATCTGGAAATTAGCGGCATTACCATAATCACCGTTCATTGCTTTTTCATACGATTCGTCTATCATCTCGTCAGGAGTAATGAAATAGCTGATAGCAAATGTATCCATAATCATAGTGACGCGATTATCTTCTCTTTTACGGGATACCAATTCCTTATAATATGCCTTTGTCGGATGATATCGGATCGTGTTTGAACCTGACGCAAGTTCCTGAGCATATCCAAAGCCGTTGCTGTCTTCTTCATAGTTCCAGAAAAGATTGAATATCATTTCTTTAGAACTTGATGGATTCAAAAACATACTGGAATAGGTAGATGCCGGTTCAAGACTATATTTATAGTTTGTCAGTAAGTCATTAGCAGCTACGAGCGCTTTGTCATATTCCTTATACCACATCAATACATCTACACGCAATGCCATAATAGCTCCGCGGTTTAAATAGTACTTACTGGCACTGGACATATCTGTAGAAGCACCAATATGTTCTAATGCTTTCTCTATATCTTCCAGAATAAAAGCTTTCAATTCTTCTACAGAAGTTCTTCCATAATATCGTTCCTGCGAAGAGACATCTTCCATGGGTTCAGTGATTTTAGGTACACCTCCCCATACACGTATAGCATAAAAATACATCAATGCACGCATTGCATAAGCCTGACCTAAATATGGAGCAGATACAGAACTGCCTATAGGGCTGGTGGGAATATGCTTAATAGCCGCATTCGCACGATAAATTGTTTTATAAAGATCACTCCAACTGGAAGAGCCCGACTGAGAATTCAAACCATTGTATAGTAAGTTACGGTCGTAAGCCGTACCACGTTCTGCATATACACCGGAACGAAGTTCGCCCCAATAGAACCAGTTTGTACGTAAGGTAGATTGCAGACCGTCATACATACCTGCATTCCAGGTTTTCAAATCCTGTTCCGAAGTCCAGAAAGTTTCGCCCGACAATGAACTTTCGGGTTGTCTGTCTAAGAAATTCTCACAAGAAGTGAGCAGCAGACTGACACCAGCGATCAGTAAATATTTTAATCTTTTCATAAGTTGTTACAAGTTAAAAGTTAACATTTAGTCCGAAACCAATTTCTCTTGCGGTAGGATATCGTCCGTTATCAATACCCGGACGCAACACATTGCTATTGGAAATACTTGACGGATCAAATCCTTTGTATTTTGTCCAAGTCAGAAGGTTGTTTCCATATACATACAACTGAAGATCGGAAATATGGAATCGTTTGATAAGATTACGGTCAACCCTATAAGCTAAACGAGTATTTGTAAGGCGAATATAGTCGCCATCTTCCAGGAAGAAAGAAGAAAGTTCACGTGCATTGTTTACACCAGTTGTTGCTTTGGCACTACTATAAACTTCTGTTATTTGTCCTTGATATTTCCACAAACGATAACAGTCTCTTGCTAATGGAGTCATATTCGATGATGAATTTTGTAACAGGTCACGGCGTTGTTTATTATAAATCTTGTTGCCAAAACTTCCATAGAACGAGAAGGATAATGAAAAATTCTTGTAATTCAAATAGTTAGTCCATCCCATATACCATGTAGGCATACCATTACCCAAAATACGTCTGTCCGAATCGCCAATTACACCATCATGATCCAAATCATCCCAGATTATATCACCACCTTTGCTCACCGAACCAGCGGTAGTCATTTGACCTACATCACCTGCATATTTCTGACCACCTTTTGTCTCATAGTGTGAGAAAATGGGCTTACCGTTAGAACCATAAATATAGTTATTATAGTTATTCGGATCTCTTTGATACACAGGAATCAAGCGGTCACCAAATGAACCGTCGCTATTCTTGATATATGCATTTGCTTCATCTGTGGCATAAATACCCAAGGCTTTTTGGCCGAACCATTGTCCCAAAGGCGAACCTTCTTCAATTAAGTATTTACCATCTTCCACAAAGCTCTTGCCTTCCGATAGCTTTAATACTTTATTCTTGTTTTTAGTATAGGTAAGAGTGGTCTGCCATGAAAAATCACGAAGCTGAACAGGAGTTGCATTTATTGTCAGCTCAATACCTTTATTCTCAATATTACCCATATTGACACGCATACTACTAACACCTAATTCTGAAGGGATAACTTCATCGGCCAACAAATCTTTAGTCTTCTTGATATAATATTCTGCCACTAAAGAAACTCGTCCGTCAAGTAATGTTACATCCAAACCAATATTAGTTTGTTCCGTCGATTCCCAACTCAAATCAAGGTTGGCCAACTTATCCGTTTGAGTAACTCCGATGACGCCATTATAATATGAACCAATATTATATTGGTTAATTGATTCATAGTTACCTACACGTTCATTACCATTTGTACCCCAGCTAAGTCTGAATTTAGCATCAGTCAGTACAGGTTTTGCCCAGTCAAAGAAGAATTCATCAGAAGCACGCCATGCAACAGATGCAGACGGGAATAATCCCCAACGGTTACCAACAAAACGTGAAGAACCATCATAACGAAGATTTGACGTAAATATATATTTTCCTTTATAACTATAGTTTACACGTCCGAAAAAAGATGCCATAGCATGACTTTCATAAGTAGTCTTAGTTTTTGTCAGGTCTTTCACCTGCTGAGCGTTAGAAGTAAGGATCGATTCTGATACATAATCGCTACCTTCTAAGTGAAATGTTTCATCACGCCAATCCTCGACACTGGTACCGAACATAGCGCCTACTGAATGATCTTTGAAATCTCTAGCAAAGTTAATGTAAGTTTCCGCAGATAATTTGCGAGGGATTTTTGCATCATTAGAACCGGAACTGATGCCTGAAGAAACTAAATCTCCACGGATCAACTGGTCATTACGGTTAACTTTCAATTCACCCTGTACATTGGCAGACCAGATCAAGCCTTTCATAAGCTGAAATTCCGCTCCCTGATACAAAGAAACTGAGTAAGAAACACTTTTATTAACACGTTCATAAGCATCAGCTATCGGATTGAACTGACCGCCATTATTATATACATAAGATCCATCAGGAAAGTAAAGTGCCATTTGTGGCGGACGACGTAATGCCTGATTGATTACACCACCGGTATTGATGTTATTCTTATCAGTATAAGCCACATTGAAACGGCTCATTAATTTGAAACGATCCGACACAGCAAAATCAACATTGGTTCTGGAAGTTACACGATTCAAATAACTATTTAGTACAATACCTTGCTCGTTCAAATAGCCAATACTTGTATAATAACTCATTTTATTCTTTGCACCACTGATATTAATATCAACCTGGTTGGAATGAGCCATACGGGTAATCAAATCCTGATAGTCATTATCAGCCATGAAGTTGGGATGCAAAGAGTCATTACTGGTTTTCCATAAAGAAGTTCCTGCATTACCGGCTCTTTCTTTCAAATAACGTTCAAATGCATTTGCCTGATCAATCTTATGTCCTAGCTTCTTCATTGAGTGATTGTACTTCACTGAAATTCTGGCAGGAGCACCTTCTTTGCCACGTTTAGTACTGATGATAATTACACCAGCAGCCGAACGGGAACCATAAATAGCGGCTGAAGCAGCATCTTTCAAAATTTCCATGCTTTCAATGTCGGCAGGATTGATAGTAGAAATATTATCTACTGCCACACCGTCTACAATGTATAACGGAGTAACACCTGATCCCATAGTAGAAGCACCACGAATCAGCATAGTACCTGTATCCCCAGGAGCACCTGAGTTATTGGAAATCTGCAGACCGGACACTTCCCCCTGTAATGCTTGAAAGATATCAGTCGGTTGACGTTCTTCAATCGTTTTGGCATTTACAGTGGAGATAGCACCTGTCAAATCTCTCTTCTTTACCGTACCGTAACCTATGACTACAACTTCATCCAATGCCTGGGCGTCTTCCGTTAGTACTATATTCATTTTAGTACCCATTGCTACCTGCGTTGCATCCTTATATCCAATATAGCTAAATTTCAATGTAGCACCTTTGTTACATTTAATAGAGAAGTTACCATCAATATCAGTGATGACACCGGTCTCAGTATGTCCCTTCAAAACTACGGACGCACCGATAACGGGTTCTCCATTTCCATCCCGGACAGAACCCTTAATCTGGTATTTCTCATTGCTTACATTACTTACTTCTTCTCTCCGCTTCAACACGATATCTGTGCCATTTATCACATAATCCACCTGAGAATTCGCAAATATTCCATTAAGAACTTCGGACAAATTCATTCCTTTAGCAGAAAAAGAAATCTTCCGCTTAACGTTAAAATCTTTCGTATTATAAAAGAAATTGTACCCCGTTTTTTTTTCGATTTCCTTGAGTGCTTTTTCAATAGTCACATCCTGAAAACGGAATTCCATAGCCGCATTTTGAGAATGAACGGTCTCAGCATACGAAATCCCAATGGACATGAACATAAACATAATAAAGAACCTCATAAACAAAGGGATTTTACCAATTGCCCATAAAAAAGTATTTTTTCGGACATTTTTTTGGTTGTAATTACATAAATACATAACTTTAAAATGTGATTTAAGATTGGTAAAAAATGATTGTTGCTTGTTGGCAGACAAGCGATCTCGTTTTTTCAATATAGAAAAGCATGGC